>ERZ772863.56-NODE-56-length-147468-cov-17.911161_pt1 | contig 147468 bp, 120 predicted proteins | sample MGYA00512134_ERZ772863 | MGnify/ENA primary metagenome ERZ772863 (study PRJEB29015, sample SAMEA2737659) | human gut metagenome | biome: human gut; feature: human-associated habitat; material: faeces | place: China | collected 2012 ...
TTGTTCCCACCTGCAGCAGAGGGGTGTGACCTAGGTGCTGGCGGAGGAATTTTATGTAGTTGGACATATTTTACACCTCAGAATAAATAGTTGTGCTGCAGATATTTAACAAAAAGCAAATACTATCCTGCAATCCATGGTTGATACTCTTTACCCTCTAAAATATCAGCAATTCTCTTACAAGCATTGCCGTCGCCATATGGATTACAAGCTTTAGCCATTGAATCATACGCATCCTGATTTTCAAGAAGTTCTTTAAAATTCTTATATATAGCTTCTTCATCTGTTCCCACAAGTCTGAGCGTACCCGCTTTGACACCCTCTGGTCTTTCTGTAGTATCCCTCATAACAAGCACTGGGCGACCATATGAAGGTACTTCCTCCTGAATTCCACCAGAATCTGTTAAGCAAAGATGACATCTAGCCTCAAAATTATGACAATCAAACACTTCAATAGGCTCAATTATATGAATTCTGTCACAGCCACCAAGTTCTTCGTCGGCCGCTTTTCTAACAACGGGGTTCATGTGAATTGGATATACAGCCTTACATTCAGGATGTTCATCCAGCACACGACGTATTGCTCTGAACATATTATGCATTGGCTCGCCAAGATTTTCTCTCCTATGTGCAGTAATAAAAATCAATTTACTATCACCGACCCATTCAAGTTCAGGATGTGTATAATCCTCTTTTACAGTATGCTGCATTGCGTCTATTACTGTATTGCCCGTTATATAGATCTTAGAAGGATCTTTTCCCTCTTTAATAAGGTTATCCGCCGCCATTTGAGTTGGTGCAAAATTATACTGTGAAATGATGCCGACCGCCTGACGATTAAATTCTTCGGGATACGGCGAATAAATATTATATGTACGAAGTCCCGCCTCAACGTGTCCGACTGGGATCTGAAGATAAAAACAAGCCAAGGCAGTTACAAAAGTGGTAGAAGTGTCACCATGTACAAGAACTACGTCTGGTTTAACATTCTCAAGGACAGTTTTAATCTTTTCAAGTATTCCTGTTGTTATATCAAACAATGTTTGACCCTGTTTCATAATTGAGAGATCATAATCAGGAACAACATTAAATGTGTTTAAAACCTGATCCAGCATCTGCCTGTGCTGACCAGTGACACACACGATAGTTTCTAAAAAGTCTCTTGTTTTTAATTCATTGACTAATGGACACATTTTAATTGCTTCTGGTCTTGTGCCGAAGACCAACATGATTTTTTGTTTCATATTACCCTCTTCTAAAAACTAAAAGTATCTTTAATACCTAACCACTTCTGATCCTTATCAGAAAGGTTAAGAGGAATACCCTCAATGCTGTAACCATCTGCTTTTGGCGTTCCACTATATCTCCCAACAAGTTGAGGCCACTCTATACCTATAACTGGATCATTCCACGCAAGACCACCTTCATCGTTTGGATGATAGAAGTCATCACATTTGTAACAAAACTCAGCAATATCAGATAATACAAGAAAGCCATGTGCGAATCCTTTTGGAATCAAAAACTGTTTTTTGTTTTCCGCTGTAAGCTCAACGCCATACCATTTTCCATATGTCTCGCTGCCAGACCTCAGATCAACCGCAACATCAAAAACACTGCCCTTAATAACTCTAACAAGCTTGGTTTGTGGATACTGCTTTTGAAAATGAAGACCCCTAAGTACGCCTTTAGTACTCATAGATTGATTGTCTTGCACAAAAACGATATTAATACCAGCCTCATTCATATCACGCTGACTATAAGTTTCCATAAAATAACCCCTATTGTCACCATGAACGGCAGGAGTTATTACGCAGAGTCCCTCAATACCACCGACATTTTTTTCAACTGTTATTTGTCCCATTAAAATTTTGCCTCCTTTAGATATCTGCCAACAGCATCTTGCCATGTCGGCAAAGGGTCAAACCCCATTTGGATCAACTTACTTTTATCCAAACGACTATTAATAGGTCTTGCGGCTTTACTAAATCCGTATTCCTTTGTAGATACCGGAATAACTTCAGTTTCTAAACCATATTGCTTGTAAAATTCGATGCAAAAATCATACCATGAAATATATCCGCCTTCATTTGTAGCATGATAGTAGCCATATTTCTCTGTTTCACACATATCTACAAGTAATCTTGCTAAATCAAAGGTATATGTTGGTGTACCTATCTGATCGTTTACAACTCTGACTTCATTATGTGTTTTGCCAACATTTATCATCGTTTTTATAAAGTTATTTCCGTTAAATCCAAATACCCAAGCGATACGAACAATAAAGTATTTGTCCAACATATTACTTACAGCCAACTCACCCTCAAGTTTTGTTTGACCATAAACATTCAATGGCTTGTAATCCTTGCAATCCGGCTTCCATGGCTGTGTTCCTTGTCCGTCAAAGACATAGTCGGTTGATATATATATCATCTTGCAACCAAGTTTTTTACAAACTTTAGCTATATTTCGTGTTCCCTCAACATTAATTGCATACACCTTTGACTTATTTTCTTCATCTTCTGCATCATCAACCGCAGTCCATGCTGCGCAATGTACAACTACGTCTGGGTTTGCTTTAGATATTATTTCTTCAACGGAGACCGCATTGGTAATATCTAATTTAATATACTTGCATTTTGCAATAGAATTATCATGTATATCACTTCCGACAGCTTCATATCCACGTTTTTTTAATTCATTTATAACATCAAAGCCTAGCTGTCCACATACACCTGTCACAAATGCTTTCATACCAATACCTCTGCACGATTCCCATACATCTTCTCATAATAATTTTGATACTCACCAGAAATGATAGTCTCCCACCATTCTTTGTTGTCAAGATACCACTTGATTGTTTTCTTTATTCCGTCCGCAAACTTTGTTTCTGGCAGCCAACCAAGTTCATTATGTATCTTAGTAGGGTCAATGGCATATCTCATATCATGACCCTTTCTGTCTTCTACATGAACTATCAAACTCTCAGGTTTACCAAGTTCTTTACAAATAAGCTTAACTATGTCAATGTTTTTCATCTCATTGTGTCCACCAACATTGTAAACTTCTCCGACTCTTCCCTTATGAATAATAAGATCAATTGCACGACAGTGATCTTCAACATAGAGCCAATCACGAACATTAAGGCCCTCACCATAAACCGGGAGTGGCTTGTCTGCCAAAGCATTTGCAATCATAAGAGGTATAAGCTTCTCTGGAAAATGATATGGTCCATAGTTATTTGAACACCTTGAAATAGTCACTGGAAGACCATACGTCCTATAGTATGCCATAACAAGCAAATCAGCACCTGCCTTGGAGGAGCTATATGGGCTAGATGTATGGATCGGAGTTTCTTCGGTAAAAAACAAGTCAGGTCGATCAAGTGGAAGATCACCGTAAACTTCATCAGTTGATACCTGATGATAACGCTGTATACCATACTTTCTGCAAGCATCCATAAGCACCTGTGTTCCAAGAATATTTGTCTGAAGAAAGATCTCTGGATTTTCTATAGATCTGTCAACATGTGACTCGGCAGCAAAATTTACAACTATATCAGGATTTTCTTCTTCAAAAAGCTTATTCATGCCATCGCGGTCACAAATATCAAGTTTTACAAATCTAAAATTAGGATTATCCATTACAGGTGCAAGTGTTGAAAGATTTCCTGCATATGTAAGCTTATCTAGACACACAATTCTATAGTCAGGATATTTTTTTAACATGTGAAAAATAAAATTAGAACCAATAAATCCTGCTCCACCAGTAACTATTATATTCATAATAAAATCTCCTTAATATTTTACTTTTCCTTCAGCAACAGCCTTCAAATGCTCACCATATGGCGATTTTCCATATCTTTCAGCTGATGAAAGAAGTTCATCCTTATTTATCCATTTGTTTATAAACGCAATTTCCTCAGGGGCAGATATTTCTACACCCTGACGCTTTTGGATCATCTGTACAAAGTTTGATGCTTCAATCAAGCTGTCCATTGTACCTGTATCAAGCCATGCAAATCCTCGTCCAAGTAGTTTTACATCAAGCAAGCGCTCCTTAAGATACATATCATTAAGTGTCGTTATTTCAAGTTCTCCTCTTGCAGATGGTTTTACCTGTTCTGCCTTTTCACTTACACCACTTGGGTAAAAATACAAACCTGTTACTGCATAATTACTCTTTGGTGCTTTAGGTTTTTCCTCAATTGAGATCGCATGACCCTCATTATCAAAATCGACAACTCCAAAGCGTTCAGGATCTGGAACATAATATCCAAATACGGTTGCTCTGTTGTTTTTCTCGGCATTTTCATTTGCACTGCGAAGTATTGTTCCAAAGCCATTTCCATAGAAAATGTTATCTCCAAGAACCATTGCACATGAATCGCTACCTATAAATTCTTTACCAATAATAAAAGCTTGTGCAAGACCATCAGGTGATGGCTGTATCTTATAGCTAAGATTAATTCCATACTTTGATCCGTCACCCAGAAGTTTTTCAAAATTAGGAAGATCTGCAGGTGTAGATATGATCAATATATCCTTTATTCCCGCAAGCATAAGCGTTGATAATGGGTAAAACACCATCGGTTTGTCATAAATCGGCAAAAGTTGTTTGCTTGTTACCATTGTTAACGGGTACAGTCGTGTGCCGAATCCTCCGGCAAGAATTATTCCTTTCAACTTTTTATTTCTCCTATCACAATATATTGAGTCATTAAACTCATAGTGCAAACTGATATACTAATTTATTGATAATAATCATTCAAAAAATAACCATTACTACTCTTTACTAAATCATGACTATAAATAAGTTTCTGAAGATATATTACACTCCAATAATTCATACTCTAAATGCAAAACAACAATTTTTGTATATAAGTTAATCACACTACTTCTGTTTTTGTAAAACATTCTTATTGATATATCTTTTTACACTTGTAAATCATCTGTAATTTTAACAATTAAACAGCTAGCTTTTATTAGCAACTACAAATTATTTTCTCTTAACTAATCCTTCTAAGGATTTTAAATCTACTATGTTCGTTATTTGATAAACAAATATAGTATAGATAACATAAATGGCTCCCTCTACCAAAAAACCTAGCACCGAATCATTTTTTACAATAACTAAATCCAGTATATAAAATAGTAATAAAGAAGACAATATTATTACACAATTTTTTTTCTTAATTTCTAGTGGGAAAACTTTGTATGTAAGCATTCGAACAATCAAGATATAAATTATATAGGCAAGAAAAGTAGTAAATGCTGCAATTTCAAACCCTAAAATTGGTATCAAAATAATATTTAAAATAACATTAATGACAGCGGCAATAAGGTTTATTAATAAAATCATCTTTGTCTTTTGCGTTAATTCATAGTATTTATGGAGCAATAAAGAAAGGCCGTAAAAAAAAATTCCGATTGCTGTCCAGATAAATATATCCGAATGGGACGCATATAAATCGCCTTTAAACATACTCAAAAGAACACGAGACTTCAAGCAACCATAAAATGTTAGTGGAATCATCAACATGAAGTATAAATCAATAGTATGTGAAACCAAATTTAAAGTTTTTGTTTTATCTCTATCCCATTCTTTCATTATAATAGGATGAAACGCATTAACAATTATCAAAGAAAACATCATATATATGCTATTGGCCAATGAGTAATTTGTAGAATAAATTCCAACTTGTGCATTTTCACCAAAATATTTAATAACATATCTATCTGATGTTGTTAAAAACCAATTTGAAATCGCAAGTCCCAATAAAGGTACTCCAAATTTTAAATATTCATGCAACATATCAAGGTTTACATAAAATTTTAAACCACGAATATCATCCAAATGTGCAAAAAGCATAATCACAAAAAAAACAAATAATACTATACACTGACTTGCAAAAATTGAATTATAACTTTTTGTTACTTTTGCTAACACAATCATTGGAAAAACTCTAGAAATAGCTAGTAATAATTCTAATGCAACATAACTTAATAATCTTCTCGATCTTCTGAATATGGCATCAAAAACATTGTAAAAAACAAGCATAACAACATATGCAAAAACCCACAAATTATTTGTTTGCTTCAGAAAAAAATTTACTATACCATATATCAACAGACAAATCATTGTTGATATCCCAATTAAAACAAAAACGGAACCTGCATCTTTTTTTTCATCAAAAAATCTTAATACACTCTGTGATAGCCACAATGTACCAAGCGAAGCAATTATACTTACTATGCTTAAAATTAAATTATACTCACCTATCTCTGATTCATTAAACAAATATGTTAAAATGAATACAGAAAAGAAAGAAAAAACGCCACCTAGTACACGAGCTATCCCCTGCATAATAACGTCTATATTATAATTTCTTGATTTATCCATCTTCTACCTTCCCCTGGTCAAGCTCTCCTCTATCGCATCTACAATTGGCTGCATTGTTTTATGAAACTCAAATTTTTCAGCACTTACTTTAAAACCAGATCCACGACTTTGTTTCATTTTTTCCAAACATTGCACTATATCATCAGCCTCATTTGGTACTATTACAGAATTTCCATATTCCTCAAGAATAGTTTTTGTCCCATCATCATCATATTCATTATTTTTTATATATATTATGCCTTTGCGAGTTGATATATATGTAAACACTTTTCCTGGAACCTGAAACGGCGTTTTATTTCCAAACAATAGCAACGCATCCATTTTGTATAATTCTCTGTAAAATTGACTTGAACCGATTATAGGTTTAAGAATAACACTATTCTCTACCCCATATCTTTTAATGAGTTCCTTGACGTTGGAATTATCACTATTATATATATAGGACTTAACGTCCTTGATATTGGCCATTGCCTTAATAAATGGTTCAGGATCTCTATGAACACTATCCAAAGATCCACCATATATAATTTTAAACTCACCTGTAGTATTTGATGAAACATCTGCTAAACATTCAGTTTCGTCATAGCCAATATGGTATGTGTCAAACTTTGACAATGGTATTTGATAAATCTCGTTATATTTTTTTTTGTTCCATTCTGTAATTAATAATACCTTTCTAGCATCATTAAGCAATTTCTTTTCTAGTCTTTTTTCATACATTAATCTGATTTTTCCACGTTTCCTTTTAGGCTCGTAAATCCAAGGATCACCATAGCACATAATGTATGGAATACTTATTTTTTTTGAAATAAACTGTGAAGCAATATGTGCAGAATAAGGTGATGATATTGAAAGAATTATATCAACACCTTTAAAAGCTTCTCTATTGCTATAATACAATTTTTTTACTTGTGGAATCCAATCGATGACAGAATCTGGGACCAATGTACCAGAAAAAAATGACTTAACTTTCTTCAAAAAAGAATTATTTACTTTGCGAGGTAGTAATTTTGACGAAACCTCAGTAGACTGTACTTTATGAAATATTCCATTTTTTTTCGTCCTAATTACTTTAATTGAATCGCTATTAATATCATCCAACAATCCGCGATAACCCTTAGTCAATACAACTACTTTATAGCCACAGTCTACCAACTTTTTTACAATTCTAATATTCTTCTCGCTGCACGAACCTTCCTCTGGTGGATAATGATATGCAACAACAAGTACTTTTTTATTCATATTCTTCCTCCACGTTATTAACATCAATATATTTGTATGCTATATATATATAAATCAAGCTCAGCAAGTACGATTGATAAATCAAATTGTATCCTCTAAACGACAAAAAAATGATACTATACTGAAAAATCCCAATCATAACTTTACCAATTGAGTTTTTCTGGTTTACAGCATGATATGCTTTCTCTGAAAGCATACCTATAACAAAAAAAATCATGCCAAAAAAAATACCAGCTTCTTTTATAATATAATATAATATAGGAGCTGTGTTAAAAAGAAGAGGTGTTTGGAAACCAATATTATAGAATTTTAACGCAAATATGGTTGTTGTATCAACATTTGTTCCAAAAATCGGGCTCAAATATCTATATATTAAACGAAATGTTGATATTCCTGGAAACGAAAATTGAAGTTCACCCATTCTATTTAATTCTTCCAAATACGGATAATTACCAGCAATATATACAACTGGATCTTTAAGAAATTTAGGAACTCTTACCCCAAATATCATAAACTCGATTGCAGTGTCCTTATTCATTAGTTGCTGAGTATAGCTCATAATAAATACTCCAAACAAAACCACTCCAACAACTAGAAAAAAACTTTTGAATTTTTTTTTTGTGGATTTCCTCATTACTTCACCTTCACTAGACTGGGTCACAGCATATAGAACAGTAACAATTAACATATAAAAAAAATAGTCACGTCTTGGTGAAATACACGGAACAAAGCAAAGCAAATATTGAATCATATAAAAAAAACTAAAATGTGTTTTTGTATTATAGTTTCTCAGATAGAATAGAATCATCATGGACAGCGAAACACCAATAGGAGTGAAATATGTGTATATCCCGCTTTCAAAATCACCTGTTTGTATAGCCACATTAAGACCTGATAAATCAGATAACATTCGCTTAAGTCCATATGATGAACTTAGGTGAAACAAATAATACATTGCAAAGAAATCAAAAACTATGCTGTATATTATAATTAATTTTCTAAGTCTTTTATAATCGCTTTTTACCCCTTTTTCAGTCTTCATAGATGTAACAATGACAATTTTTTTTCTCTCTACAACAGTTCCCAAAAGATATGTAATCATCATAATTAAAATTAAAATACAAACCCTTGTAGACAAAGAATGCTCAACAATCGAAGTTGCAAACATCAATATTATGGAGAACAACTGTATACCAATAAACAGCGTAATTGGATTTATATATGTTTTGTACTTATTCTTTGATGTAAAAATCAATAAAAGTAGCAGACAAATGCCAAATGCAATCATATTTTTATCCTCTCAAAAGTAAACGGGAATATTAACCATCTAATATTTTAATCAATTTCTTTGCCACTTTTTCAAAATGATACTGCTCAAAAAAAACATTTTCAATATGTCCAACACATTCTTCATATGTTTTAGCGTTATACAAAAGTTCTTCAAGCGATGCAGTCCATTCATCTTGTGAACTAGCGATAAATCCATTTCCTCTTATTATATCGCAATTCACCCCAATACCGCTACCAACTACCGGCTTTTTCATATTAAGATATTGAATTAATTTAAATCCACACTTTCCTTCATTAAATTCAGTCTCTTCCAATGGCATAACTCCAACAGTGATTTTTGATAAATTTTCTACATACGTATCTTTATTCCAAATAATCAATTTGGAATTTTTTATTTTTTTACAAAAACCATAGTCATCATTACATATAATATGAAATTCAACTTCTGGATGCTTTTCAATAAGCCTATTAATAGAAGAAACAATCACACTCAAGCTATGTATTGAGGCTGCGCTACCTATCCAACCAATAATTTTGTTTTGAAAAGTATCATGCCAATAAGGAATGTAATTTTTTGTATTCTCCACAGTCGGTAAAACAATGCATTTATAATTTATCTGACTATAGTGTTTTAAAAGGAACTTGTTTCCACAGACTACAACATCCGACATTTCTGCTATTATATCACTATTATCCCCCTTTGATGTATACAAAGCATCATCTATATCGAAAACAACTCTAACTCCTTTTTTCTTTACTCGTCTCAAAAAAGCGCTATGGCATTTAGGAATACATCCTTTTTGAATGAATATTACATCTGATTTGGGAGCAGTAAAATTTAATTGATACCATCTTTTTATTGAAGCAACAAAATACTGCAACACTATCTTAAATATATATTTTCTCTTGTTATTTGCATAAATAGTAGCATAGTTATTATTCCAAAAGCAAAACCACTTAACATCAAAATATTTTTCGAATGTCTCTCTAAAAATAAATGCCCTATATTGTGATGAACCACCTTTTTCATCATATAAAGTGAACACACACAACCTCTTCATATAGCATTTATCTCCTCAATATACTTATTTACAACAATTTGCCTATCAAATTCTCTTTCAACTTTAGCTCTTCCGGCTAAACCCATATTATTTCGTTCTTCAACTGTTAACGCAAGAAATTTCTCAATTTTTTCTATCAAGTCTTTACTATTCTTCTCTTGAACAACAAAACCATTGATACCATCTTCAACTACTTCTCTACAACCGGAACGATTTGTTGTGATAATAGGACGTCCACAAGCACAGCTTTCAAGCAGAACATTTGACAACCCTTCTGGATAATATGTAGGGTGTATCGTACAGCTTGAAATTTTATGCATCGAAACCATATCGCTCACAAGACCATGATAAATAATTACACCTTGATGTTGAAGCTTTTCCAGTTTATCTTTATAATCCTGTTCACAAGCTCCACATACATGAAATCTTGTATGTGGATACTTCTTGTGTATGTATTCAGCAGCCTCAAAATACTGATCTATTCCTTTTTCTTTCATTACACGAGCAATGAAAAGAAAATCTATTGTTTCTCCATTAGGATATTCTAAAGGAATATACTGATTTAGATTCACTCCTGAACCAGGAAGTAAATCATACGCTCCCTCAACAACATCATGTGAAAGCATAAAATCTCTGTTCTCTGAATTTTGAAGGAAGACTTTCTGAGCCTTTTTCAATCCACTTTTATATAGTGCAAGAGTAATTTTTTGCATTATTCCACCGTTTTCAACTGCTGTACCTAATCCAGTAACGTTAGCAACATATGGAATATTCAATGATGCACAAGCTCTACCGCCATAAACGTTTGGCTTTATTGTATACGTAAATACAATTTCCGGCCTATACTGCCTTAATATTTCCTTGTACCATAACATCAATTTTAAATCTTTTATCGGATTTGTCCCGTGTCTGTCAAGTAAATCACAGGCTACAAATTTACAACCCATTTTGACCATCTCTTTTACAAATCCACCATCAGGGAGACAGATAAAAACCTCATGCTCCTGCAAAAGACGCTCAATTAGCTCTTTCCTGAACTTATACAATCCAACATCATTATTTGCCAAAATTAATATTTTCATTTAATTTTCCTTGCTGGCACCCCAACATAAGTACCACTTTCATTCACATCTCTAATAACAACAGCACCTGCACCGATAATACAACCCCCGCAAACACTAACATTATTGCTAACTGTCGCACCTATACCGATCCATGTCTTATTACCAATATCAACCGTACCAGCAATATGAGCACCAACTGATATATGCACATAATCACCAATTATACAATCATGATCGACCGAGGCACAGGTATTTATTATACAGCCTTTTCCTACAACAGCGTCGGCATTGATAACCGCATTTGCCATAACGACAGTTCCGCTCCCTATTTGAGCAGACGACGATATGACCGCACTTGGATGTATTAAAGTCGGAAAATTTCTGCTAGCCACGCTGTCTTGTATGCGACTGCGGATTTCAGCATTGCCTATAGCTACTATGATATCGCCTTCGTACCTATCTATATCAGAAGAATAACCTACAACTGTATGTTTTCCACACTTTTTCAAAGTTTCGTTATCGTCAAAAAACAAGATGCTATCATAACCATTCAATTCTGCAATATCCGCAACAACTTTGCCATGCCCACTAGCACCGACTATAAGTAATTGTTTCATTAACTTACCTCTTTAGTTCCCATAAATTCTTCCATAGTAGCCGATGTATCAGAACTAATACCGTCCCTTTTTAATACAACTTTAACTGTATCAATTATAACTTTTACATCTGTTATAAACGAAATATTGCGAGTATACCAAACATCCATTTTAAACTTTTCTTCCCAAGTAACAGCATTTCTACCGTGTGCCTGGGCATATCCCGTCAAACCAGGTCTAACATCATGACGATGACGCTGTTCTTCGTTGTATCTCGGAAGATACTTCACTAGCAACGGCCTCGGACCCACAATGCTCATATTCCCTATCAAAATATTGATAAGCTCTGGCAATTCGTCAAGCGAAGTACTCCTAAGTATCCTTCCATACTTATTCAAACGCACATCATCAGGCAAAAGCTTTCCGTCCTTGTCCTTGCGATTGTCCATGGTGCGAAACTTTATAAGCTTAAAGATCTTCTCGTTCTTACCAGGTCGTGCCTGAGTAAAAAACGGGTTGCCCCTCATAAAGACTGCACCAAGAATTATCAATATCACCAACAGCGGAGACAGCACGATAAGTGCCATTAAACTCAAAACAAAGTCAAGTACCCTTTTTATGTATTTCGCATACATTACTCAAAACAACTCCTGATAACCCGAATAATTCTCTCCTGCTGTTCCTCAGTCATCTTATTATCACTAGGCAGGCAAGCGCCTCTGTCAAAGATATCAGCGCCTACATCTTCTGCACCGCCTGCAATATAAGCATTTGTGCGGCATCTGATACTGCCAGCACGTCCAACGCACTCGTGCATTCTGTACATAGGCTGCATATGCATTGGCTTCCATATTGGTCTTCCCTCTGCATTTATGCTTGCTATCGCTTCCAAAATTTCAGTAGGACAAGTCTTGCCAGCTTCTTTGATGTACAAAGCCTCGCTGTCATTTCTGACCTGCTTGCACATTGCGTCTTTATCTATGATAAGTGCAGACAGCCAATAATTTGGCTCTGTTCCCTCAACGATAGGATTCATTTTAACAGGAAGTCCTTTAAGACCCTCTTTGTATCTCTCGTATATTGCTTTTTTCTGCGCAATATGCTCCTCAAGATGCGGATACTGACCACGAACGACTCCTGCAATAACATTCGACATACGATAGTTGTACCCGACCTCTTCATGCTGATACCATGCCGCATTCTCACGAGCCTGCGTTGACCACTTACGAGCCTTGTTTGCATCTTCAAGGCTGTTCGTCAGCAAACATCCGCCGCTAGAACCTGTTATTATCTTATTGCCATTGTAGCTTACCGCACTGTAATCGCCAAAGCTTCCGCACTGTCTGCCGTCAATGGTAGCGCCCATAGCCTCAGCAGCGTCCTCAATCAAAAGTGCACCATGCTTCTCACATATTCTCTTAATCTCGTCCATTCTTCCAGGAAAACCGTATAACTCAGCGCTTACTACCAGCTTGACTTCAGGATACATCTCAAAAGCCTTTTCAAGCGCCACAGGATCCATGTTCCAAGTATCTCTGTCAGTGTCGATAAAAACAGGGATACCGCCCTCGTAAACAACTGGGTTGAGAGTAGCGTCAAAGGTCATGTCGCTGCAAAAAACTCTCCTGCCCTCAAGAGCGCCATGAGATATCGCAGGCTTGCCATAAAGCCTCTCACCAGCAAGCTTACAGCACAAGTGAAGCGCAGCCGTGCAACATGAAAGACCAACGGCATACTTGACTTCAGACTTCTCCGCCGCTATCTTCTCGACCTCATTTATATTCTTACCGACTGTAGACATCCAGCTGGTATTATAAGCCTCAGTAACATATTCAAGCTCCTCACCATGCATTGTAGGTGACGCAAGCCATACTTTTTGTTTAAAGGGTTCCTGATCATCTTTGTTATTGTACATAAATTAAGCTCCTAGCTAATTAATCTCTTCCATACAGATCTCTAGTATAGACCTTATCCCTAACATCATCAAGACAGCTGTCATATCTGTTAGCAACAATAGACTGGCTCATTGACTTGAATTTTTCCAAATCGTTTACCACCTTACTGCCAAAGAACGTGTCGCCGTCCTCAAGGGTCGGCTCATAAATTATAACCGTAGCACCCTTTGCCTTGATACGCTTCATAACGCCCTGGATACTGCTCTGACGGAAATTATCTGAGTTGGACTTCATTGTAAGCCTATACACACCGACAACAATCTCCTTTTCCTTGCCCTTGTTCCATGCGTCATTAGCCTCATAACCGCCAGCAAGTTCAAGTACACGATCAGCAATGAAATCTTTTCTAGTCCTATTGCTTTCAACAATAGCAGACATCATGTTCTGTGGAACATCTTCATAGTTTGCAAGCAGCTGCTTTGTATCCTTTGGCAGACAATATCCACCATAACCAAAGCTTGGATTGTTGTAGTGACTTCCAATTCTAGGATCAAGGCAAACACCATTTATAATATCCTGTGTATTAAGTCCCTTTACCTCTGCATAAGTATCAAGCTCATTAAAATAAGAAACTCTCAACGCAAGATAAGTATTTGCAAACAGCTTAACAGCCTCCGCCTCGGTAAATCCCATAAAGAGCGTGTCGATATCTTCCTTTATCGCACCCTCCTGCAAAAGCTTTGCAAAAAGCTCTGCTTTTTCTCTTGTATCATCATCACAGCTTACGATAATTCTGCTGGGATACAGGTTATCATACAAAGCCTTTGACTCACGGAGAAACTCAGGGCTGAAAATTATCTTATCAGTGCTATACTTTTCCCTTACTGACTTTGTGTAGCCAACTGGGATAGTACTTTTTATGACCATGATAGCCTCAGGATTGACTTTCATAACAAGCTCTATAACTGCTTCTACAGCTGAAGTATCAAAGAAATTCTTCTTGCTGTCATAGTTAGTCGGAGCCGCAATTATAACAAACTCAGCATCCTTGTACGCCGTTTCGCCGTCAAGCGTTGCCGTCAGATCAAGCTCTTTTTCAGCAAGATACTTTTCAATATAATCGTCCTGAATAGGAGACTTTTTATTATTGATAAGCTCAACCTTTTCAGGGATAATGTCAACAGCCGTTACATGATTGTGTTGTGCAAGCAATACTGCAAGCGACAATCCAACATAACCTGTTCCTGCTACTGCTATCTTTCTGTTCATTTTCTTAGCCTTCCTTATACTTTATAAAACTCTTTATACCACTGAGCAAATTTTCTCAGACCTTCTCTGAGAGGTGTGCTCGGTTTAAATCCATAATCTCTTTCCAATGGCTCTGTGTCTGCATGAGTAATAGGCACATCGCCTGGCTGCATCGGAACTAACTTTTTGTGACTTTCAAAATTATAATCAGCAGGAAGAACGCCTGCATTTATAAGTTCCCTCTGTAAAATATCAACAAAATCAAGAAGATTTTCTGGATTTTGATTTCCTATGTTATAAACAGCATAAGGTGGTAATGGCAAGCCGTCTTCACCATTTTTTCTTTCAGGAGCTCCTTGCATTACTCTCTTGATGCCCTCAACTATGTCATCAACGTATGTAAAATCTCGTTTGCAGTTTCCGTAATTAAAAATCTGGATAGTTTCACCCTTTAGAAGCTTGTTCGTAAATCCAAAATAAGCCATATCAGGTCTGCCTGCTGGACCATATACTGTAAAGAAACGAAGTCCTGTAGCAGGGATATTATACAACTTGCAGTAAGCATGAGCCATAAGCTCGTTGCTCTTCTTGGTAGCAGCATACAGACTCACAGGATTGTCTACCTTATCATCGGTACTGTAAGGAACTTTCTTGTTTGTTCCATATACAGAAGAACTTGACGCATAAACCAGATGTTCAACGCCTGTTTCACCGTTATCATAAGAATGGCGACACGCTTCCAATATATTATAAAATCCGATAAGGTTTGACTGAACATATGCATCAGGATTAGTTATGCTGTAACGCACACCTGCCTGTGCTGCAAGATTAACAACAACAGACGGCTTGTAATCACTAAAAATTTTATCTATCACATTTTTGTCTGATATGTCTCCCTTAATAAAAGTCCACTGACCACCAAGTTTTTCTATTTCCTTTAATCTCCACTCTTTTATGGACACGTCATAGTAATTGTTCATATTGTCGATACCAACGATCTTGATATCATCAATAGTCTTAAAAAGCTCAATTACCAGATTAGAACCTATAAAACCTGCTGCTCCTGTTACAAGGACAACCTTACCTTCCAAATCAATTTTCTGCATATCTTTTACTCCCAACTTCATACACGTACAGTCAATACACAAAACATATAAATAGCATAAGCACACTCATTCACGTTAATAATTTTATCACAAAATTTTAATCTAGTCAAGTATTTACCCCATACTTATGTATATTTTTTCAAGATTCGTACATTTTCAGTGTAATATACAATGCTAACCATTTACAAAAAGCTCAGTTTGTGCAATTTTATACTAAGCTGAAAGCTATAATTTTCTTCATTTAAAATTGTTAAATCATGAAACGTTTTGAAAAATATTTTTACTACAAGATTTTTGATGCAGACAAAAGCTGACTTGATTTTTATCTGCATTTTACACGGCTTTTATTGATTATCAGGCAAAACCAGCATATAATCATAATAGTAATTATGGCGAAGTATGAGAAATATGATTGGAGCGGTGTTTATGATAGCAAAAATTTTCTGTGCGGTTTTGGTAGCCCTTGGAGTGAGCGTTGCAATTGTTCTAGGCGGTCTGATAATTTTGGCTTCTTGTGTTAGTGGCAGAAAAAAGCCTGCTGGTGACAATACTGCTGATGACGAGGACGCATTTATGTACACAAATTATATGCAGGGATTTTACCTATAACTTTTTCTACCCTGCCAAGCTTTTTAAATAGTATACTCATCAAGTGGAGAGTGCTTTGCCCATAAGCATTCTCCACTTTTGGTATACCATTTTTTATTCTATCACTCGACCCCAAAAAAACTATTGACACAGCCCGAAACTTGTGCTATACTCTCAACAAAATCAAATGACACTACACACAGAAAGGGCGTTTTATAATGACTGAAAAAGAAAAAATGCTTGCGGGCAAGATATATGACCCCTCCGACAAGGAGCTTGCAGAATTGAGGACAAGGGCTCACAAGCTTTCACAGCAGTACAGCAGTTTATATGAAGATGATGAGAGAAGAAACGCTATCCTTGACGAGCTTCTTCCCGACCATGGCGAGGGATTTTTTCTCCAAGGCCCTGTGTATTTTGACTATGGCGTTTTCACAAAGTTCGGCTCAGGCTGCTATGCAAACTTCAATCTGACAGTGCTTGACACCTGCCCTGTGACGATTGGCGACAACGTGTTTTTCGGTCCCAACTGCACCATCGCCACACCTGTTCACCCATTCAGATGGCAGGAGCGTAACATGAAGAAAAAGTCTGACGGCACTGTTTATGATGATGAATACGGCAAGCCTATCACAATACACTCCAACTGCTGGATAGCGAGCAATGTTGTCATCACAGGCGGAGTTACCATAGGCGAGGGCTGTGTTATCGGTGCAGGAAGCGTTGTCACCCGTGACATACCGCCAAATTCTCTTGCGGCAGGAAATCCGTGCAGAGTTATCCGTGAGATAACGGAGGAGGATTCTATCAGGTACAAAGCAGAACTTTTCTGAGCATAAAAAATACCCCTGACCAGAAAATGATCAGGGGCATTTTTATCGTCTGTCATATCATTGAGTATAGACCCATTTTTTATCGGACCACGCTCCGTTATAAGTCTTTCCGCCTTTGACAGTGTAGCTTCTTACACGGACATAATATTTTTGATATCTTGCAAGCCCGGAAACTGTCTTTTTATCAGTGCGGTTGTTTGTTACCTTTACGCTTTTTGCTCCCTTAAAGTCGGAACGCTGTGAATATGATATTTCATATCCCGTGGCAGAGCCTTTCTGTGCATAATCTATAAAGAAGCCTGCATATGTGCCGTAAAGCTTCTGTATCACCTGCTTTGCAGGGTAGATAGCAAAGCTTTTGGTGATAACTCCGCCGTAAATGCCCTTGCCTGTGATAGTCACCTTTGCGGTGCCGACCTTTGTGTTTGCAGAATATTTCACAGTGTAGTCTGTGCCGTTTTTAAGGGTCTTTGAGCCGTATTTTACTGTGATCTTCTGCGTTATCGCCTTGCCGGTAAAGCTTTTTGAAGAAATACCGCTGACCTTTGCGTTTGCAAAATTAGTCTTTGCCGTCACAATGCTTTTAGCGTCTGACCAATTGCCGTAATAGGTCTTTCCGCCCTTGACAGTATAAGAGCGAACTCTTACATAATATGTCTTTGAAGCCCCTAATCCAAGTACCGTCATCTTATCCGTCTTGTTGTTGGTGGATCTGTATGTGGAAGCATCTGAAAAATCAGATCTTGTGCCATACTGAACCTCATAGCCTGTTGCAGATCCTTTCTGCACAAAATCCACAAAAAAGCCCCTGTATCTTGTTTCAAGCACCTGTATCTGCTGTTTTGCAGGATTTATAACAAAGGAAACGGTCTGCTTGCCCTTATAGTTTCCGTAAAATTCAACTGTTATCTTGCCCGTGCCAACGTTCACATTAGAGGAATACATCACCATATAATCAACATAACGCTCCAGAGTCTTATTGCCGTCCTTTATAAGCACATCAGGTGTTATCGCCTTGCCGGTGAACGACAGTGGCGTAGCGTAATAAAGCTTGAACTTGGAAGCGTCCTTTGGCTGGATAGTAAAGCTTTTTGCAACTGAGCCTCTGTATTCGCCTTTTCCAACAAAGGTCATTTTTGCAGGTCCTGCGTTAAGATTGGTCTTATAATAAACAGTGTAATCCACGCCCTCTTTAAGCTCTTTGTCCTCATAGGTGAGCGTTACGTCAGGCTGTTCAATATTCTTTCCTGTGTATGTGAAGCTGTTCTTGAAGCCTGATATCTCGCAGTCTGCAATAAGCTTGCTGTCAGAATACTCCGCTGTGACAGTCATATCCTCTGTGACGTTTTTATAGTCCTTGTCCCAGCCTGTAAAACGCAGACCCTTTATAGCGGGGGCTTTCGGAGCTTTTGCAGACTTACCATATTCCACTGTCTGCTGACTTATCACCTTGCCGTCCTTATCCACAAACGTAACGTTATATGTATAAGGCTTCCATGCGGCATAAAGGGTCTTTGCACCGCCTGAATATGAGATGCTTTCTATTCTTTCACCTGAAAGTGCAGCGTTATCATACCAGCCTGCAAAGTCTGCACCCTCTTTTGTCGGCTCGGAAAGCGTTACGCTTTCGCCCTCGCTGAGATATTCCGGATTGCCTGTGCTGTTCGTGCCGCCATTTAAAACATAGTCGACAGTGACAAATTTTGCTTCAACAAGCTTTGCCTTTACTGTGCTGTCAGCAGTATAAACTGTGTTCGCATCGACAGCAATGCCGTCCTTGTACCATTTAAGAACATAACCGCTTTGCACTTTGACAGCAGGATATTTCACCTTGCCGTCCTTATCAGTGCAGGCATAATGCTTGCCGTCAGGGGCTTCAAATGTTATCTTGTGCGAAGCCTGCTCCCCAGGACGAGTTAGCCTTGCTTTGCCGCCTGCCATTGTCCACCTGCCGCTGTCTGTCTGCTTTCCGCCAATGGTATTCAGCGAATAAGCTGCAGAACTTGTAACGTTAGACAAAGCCGTTTTCTTTACCCTGCTGTCAGAAAAGTTGCCGTTATACCAGCAATCGGCATATTGCTGTCCATAATAAAAAGCGTCATTATCGATGCTGCCCACCATAGCTTTAGCATTTGAACTGCTTGACTTTGCAAGGTCTGAAGCGCACTCTGTCAGGGTCAGACCACCTGCTTTGCCCACGATTCCGCCTGCCGAGCTTGTACCCTTGACAGTTCCGCTGAACGTACAGCGTTGGATAGATACCGCATCAAATTCACCTGCGATCCCGCCTGCGTACTTACCGCTGACAGTTATTTTCTCAGCACTGAGATCTCTTATCTGCGCTCTGTCCTCAGCATAGCCGAACAGACCTGCATAAGAATTGTTTTGGATAACAGCATTTTTCAGAACGTGTCCGTTGCCGTCAAAATATCCGCAAAAAGGCTTTGAAGCCGTTCCCACTGCCGATATCTTTGCACCACCGAAGTCGATGTCTTTTTCAAGCACAACACGCTTTCCTGCAAAGCTTTCACCGCCTGATACATGCTTTGCGAAGTTTTTCCAATCCGTCGCTGTCTTTATAACAAGGCTTTGTTCCTTTATCTCTTTCGCCTTTGCCTTTATAAGAAGCTTGGCATTGGTAATATCGTTCTTTGAAGCGTTTTCGTCTGCAATAACTTTCTTGCCGTTGTTGACCTCACGCTCATAACCGCTCTGCTTTTCATACTTTGCCACAAGTGTTTCAAGCTCGCTTTTATCAGACTTATCTATATCATCGGTATAGGCAAATATTATAGGCTGACCAGTATAAGCGTCCTTGTCGGTAACGTCCGTCCAACTGTCACCGTCATTGGAAATATACGCCTGACCAGGCTTCATGACCCCGTCTGAATAGCCATAAACGGTCACATAGCCTGAGCCGTCATCACCGCTGAATGTCATCACGACAGAATATCTTTCGCCCTCGTCAAGCTCAACATCAGGGATATCCACGGTATAAAAGCCGTCGCTCTGCACCTTTCCACTGACCTCACATTCAAGTATCCCCACAGGAGTGCTGTCTGAAACAGAAGTGTAGACCTGCACGGTGTAGTCAGACTTTCCGGTGTAGCCAAGATACATGAAGCCCACTTTGTCAAGAAGCTCGTCTTTTTTTGCTGTAAAAACATCAGCACCGCTCATTTTATTTTCATTGCTAACATAAAATATAGAATTATCCTTATTAGCAGGATAATGGTAATTATTATCACAGCTTTCAGTGAGGTCGAACGCCACCCAATCGGTCATTTCTGCCTCTTCATAAGATATCCAGTAATAGCCGTCCGTGCCACTGAATACTCCCCAAGAGCCTTTCACAAGCCATGCCCCGTTTTTCTTTGGCTGATAGCCTGCAAGGAAATTTGACTTGCTGTAATTATCGTCCCAGCCCACTACGCTTACGGCATGATTTATTCCACTATATTTTGTAGTTTCCGGATCGTAATAGCTTTTGTTATCAAAGGTCATATACAGGTCGTCTGCATAATAACTCACCATTACTCCGCCAAGCTCTTTTATCTTGTTTTTAATGGCGTTTCGTCCGCCTGTGATAGTGGAAGCGTAATTAAGCTGATATTCGCAAACGCCCTTTTTCTCCTCAGATACGATAGTGGCTTCCGTTGCGTCAGACACAAAAGGCTCATATTCATCATAGCAAAGTCCCCTATGAGCCGCCATTGCAAGGGACGAATCCATCCACGTTCCGCCGCAATCCCATATTGACTCGTCAAATCCGCCGTTAGCATATGTAGAAAGGACAAGGCTCGGCACAGAAAACTGCACGTTTTGATTTTCAAGCCCCTTTTGGATAAGATTGCTCTCTGTGCAGGAAAGTGCCGCAAACGCCCAGCAAGTGCCTGTCTGGAACTGATTTTTGATAGTCGTCAGCGTATTCTTAGATCTGGGGTCATATTTCGCAGGCAGCGAAGCCGTTGCCTTTTGTGCATAAGCTGAAACCCCGTCGTCCGTATCGACCAAATCTTCATCAGCGATCTCCGATTTTTCCAGACCTTCCTTTTCGTAGCCATAACCATTATCAGTAAAAATTATCCTGCCCATCTTGAATTTCGGGCTGTCATTATCTCCGCCATGCTCCGCATCCGCAAAAGCTGCGCAAGGAAACTGCACTGACAATATCGCCGCCGTCAAAATGGCAGCACATTTATAGATCACCTTCATAAAGATCTCCTTTCTGCTTTTCTGTTATTTAGTTGCACAAAGTTTCTTTTGGTTACTATTTTAATGATTACTTTTTTATCTTTTTCTCCCCACCGATATAATATTTTTCTTAGTAAGCACAAGTAGCACAATGCCAAGCAAAAGTATCAGCGGCCAAGTAAGATACGGTCTTTTATCATTATCAATATCGGTCACGACCTTATCAGGCTCACCATTTTTATTAGTGTTGTAATACACGTTCACTTTTTCGTTCTGACTCACATAATATGTGCCTGTGAAGATCTCTCTTGTGTACTCCTTGCCGCCAACATCAAAAGCGACAGTTATGTAATATGTTTCAGCTTTGTTGCTTGCCTTTTTGTTATGTCCCCAAGTTTTCAACTCATGGTCTATCCACTTCACATAGCCTGTGGTTTTCTCAGCACTTGACATGAAAACTCTGTTTGATACATACTTGCTGAGATTATAGATAGTAGAGAAACCACCCATAAGAATAAAAACGATACTCAGAGCGATAAGCCCTGCATTTTGCTTTTTCATTTGATATACCCCCTGAACAGAAATGTTGTGTTAATATGAATTTATTATATCATATGAGGACAAGGGAAGTCAATAAGCCTATCCCATCTTTCCATAAGTCTTATGGACATATTTATTAGTACGGTTTTGATCGTTGAGGTAAGCCACTATTTTCTTTCTGCTGCAAGGACTTTTTTTATGAGATCATGTTGAAACTTTATTTTCTTCATTTTTTGAACAATCCTTGACTTTGTTACAAATCTGTGTTATACTAATCATAAACGAACGGTCGGTACGCATAAAAGGAGCGAAGCAACATGAAAACAACTGAGCAACAGCACAATGAGCGGAAACGTGAACTAATGGAAAAGTGCTTCGAGTGCTATGCGGAAAACGGGCTCACAGGCACAGGAATTAAAGCACTGGCCGATGCGTGCGGATGCACGAAAGCAAATTTGTATTCGTATTTTAAAAACCTTGATGAACTGATCATTGAGTCAACGGCATACTGTATGGAAAAGGTTGAGGACGACTTTATGGAGATGGCACCCACCGACCCCGAGGATGTTGTCCGTTTTGTGAAGGAGGTCCCGTATTGGACAGCAAAAAAGCACGGAAAAAAATATCGCCTGATGTATCAGATATATACGCACCCGAAGTATATCGAGCACGGCAAGAAATTCTTTGAGGGCGTGAACGAACGCTATACAGAGTACGCCAAGCGGCTGGAGCCAAAGATCGGCATTCCATATACGGTCATCACGCCGCTGATCTTTATATTCGTCCGTGCCTGCGTTCATTACGCGATGTTTGAGGATGAATATTATCTGAAAACCCAGATGGAGGTCTTAAAGCAGGGGGTCGCCCTGTTTGTGGATAAGTACAAAGCAAACCAAGCATAAGCCGATCGATCGCCGCTCATTTACGGCGTGGGCAGCGGTGCAAAGCTCCGCCGTGATAAACAATTCCGAACGGAGGAAAAAAGATGAAAACAGAAAAAAAACTACTCACAGGTACACTTTTGGCGCTTTGCACCGCTCTTTTGGTGCTTTGCAGCGTGCTTGCAATAGGATGGAGCAAGGCGGCAAAAACAGGCGACGCACTGCCGGAGGTGCGAAACAACGGCACGGCGATTCAGTGGAAATACAGCGACGAAGCCGACTGGCACGACCTTGTGGCGCTTACCGAGCTGCGGGGCGCTGCCGGAGAAAACGGAAAGAACGGCACAGACGGTAAAGACGGCTCTAATGGTGCCGACGGTAAGAACGGAATAAACGGTACAAACGGAAAAGACGGCATTAACGGAGTTGACGGTAAAGACGGAGCCGATGGAAAAAACGGCAAGGATGGAATTGACGGTGCCAACGGTAAAGACGGAGCCGACGGCAAAGACGGTATCAACGGCACTGACGGCATTAACGCCAAAAACATAGAAGTGCAGCGAGCTGAAACCCACATACAGTGGCGTTACAAGGGTGATGAGTGGCAGGACCTTGTGGCGATAGCCGACATCACAGGCCCCACCGGGCAGAAAGGTGCAGACGGAGCAAACGGAAAGACACCGGAGTTTCGTGTAAGCGAAAACACCCTGCAGTGGCGCTATGTCGGCGATAAAATATGGCTGAACCTGTACGATCTTTCGGTTTTGAAAGGTCTTGACGGCAAGGACGGAGCCGACGGCAAGGATGGAACAAACGGACAAAACGGCTCCGATGGTGCGGACGGCAACACCCCCTTCATTGGTGAAAACGGCAACTGGTGGATCGGAGAAACCGATACGGGCGTAAAGGCTGCCGGAACAGACGGTACTGACGGCATCGACGGCGAAAAAGGTGACAAAGGCGAAAAAGGTGACAAAGGCGAAAAGGGTGACAAGGGCGATAAGGGAGATAAAGGCGACAAGGGCGATGCCGGTCAGAACGGCAGCTGTTCGGGGTATTTTCACGCCTCAAACGGCGGCACCGGCGCTTCATTCAATCAGCCGCTTCAGTTGTTTGAAGATTGCAATTCCGGAGGACTTTTTGTATGGGATCGAGCCAATAGAACCGTAACGCTGAAAGCCGGACATACATACAGTATTTCATTCAGCGGTTCGGTCTGCATTTCTCACGACATGGGTGGATGGTACTCGGTAGTATTGAAAGGCAGACAAGGCATTCTTAATGATACATTGATCGAAAGGTATATGAACGATGCAGATAATTCACGAGTGTGGATGCCGTTTGCATTCAACCGCATCTACAATGCCGGCAGTGATATTGTGCTGCAATATGAATTTATCCAGTTGACCCCCGGCACACAGCTGAACGGTGCTGTCTATAATATTACAATCATTGCTCTTGATTGAGCCGACATATACGAAAACAGAGGTAACGGAAAATAAAAAAACGAATACTCAGTATCATGCTCACCCTTTGTATGGTTCTTTGCCTTGTGTCGACAAGTGTATTTGCCGAGGATAATATGGCAGCGAGTGGGACGGCGGAAGTTTCCACAGCGGCGGAACTGGTTTCAGCAATCAGAGAAGCTTCATACGGAACAGTCAAACTGACGTCTGACATTACCATTTACACCACATTAGTGGTCAACCGCACCGTCACTCTTGATCTCAACGGTTATGTGCTGAAATACAGCAGCAGCAGTGCAGGGCATGTAATCACTGTGTCCAGTGGTATTTTGACAATTGAAAACAGTGACTATACAAAATCACACAATTTCCAAAAGAAGTATAATTTATATGTAAATGATTTTTTTTGAATTTTGCTCCGTTTAAAATCATACTAATTTTAGCTTTTAATTTTTTTCATTCCAAAAACCGCCCCATTTCGTTCTATAAATTACCTCTTATAATCAAATCATGCAGACATATAATATTATTGCAAACCCGAAAAACAAATGAAAAGGAGATACGAAAATGAAAGGTATCACAACTCAGGAAGGCAGAGAAACACTCAACAAGTTCAAGATGGAAGCAGCTAACGAAGTTGGTGTAAACCTCAAGCAGGGCTACAACGGCGATCTTACAGCTCGTGAGGTCGGCTCTGTAGGCGGTCAGATGGTCAAAATAATTAGTCCTGAACAACAATGGATATTTACCCGAAACAGCGTAAGAAACACAGGTCATTGCATTGAGATTACATATGCCGTTAGACTGTCAGTATAGGAGCAGCACAACGATATATTTTCTTATTAAAACATCGCATTTGTAAAAACAAATGCGATGTTTTAATGTTTATTCGTTCAATATGTTAACCCAATCATCTGGAAATCCCATAAGTTTTTTATCAACGTGAGGGTACTTGTGAAAAAGTTTATCTAGTTTGTCCACAAACGCTGTCCAATGTTGATCATTAGTTATTAGATGTTTTATGCAAAGAAGAGTTGCAAATACACGGATACTGCTTATCCCCTTTTCTGTATATTGCTTATATAGCTTTGGCGTTTTAGCAAGATTAACATTATACAAACGTCCATAGTGTGCACAAATATTCCGCACAAAAGCAATGTGTTCGACCCAGCTTTCAAGATAAGTATATCCCACGCCATACAACGTTGCAACGGCTTTTTTGTCCTGAGGTTTCATATTTTTATAAAACTTTGAGAGCGTACCGAAACTGAACAGCTCCACCAAAGCGTAAAACGGAATTTTGCCGTCAATATAATTATTTTTGAAATTCTTAACAAAAGGGGCTTTGCTATTTCTGGATATTTCCTTTTTTATCTCACAAAGAAAATCATAGTGATAGCCAGGATCATTAAAATTATCCGGATCTTCATATCCTAGTACACCATAAATATGTGAGAAATGATTAGCTACCCTACACCTGAGATTAACTTCGATTTGCTCTATCCAAGTAAATAAGAGTTGCCTGAAGTTGGCGTTAAACAGGTATAACTCAACGATTTGTTCAAAGGATATAGAACCATCAAAATTTTTATTTTTACCTTTTAGTCCAAGACCATATGCTTTTATCAAGCGGAAATATGAAATATCATTAAGAATTCGACGTGCATATTCTTCATTGACAATTCTCAACCCAAGCATTTTCAAGTTCTCGATTTGTTGATCAACATTCATTGATGGTTGCTGTTCTTTAATCTGCATAAAAAAGTCCCCTAATAATTAAACGACCCGACGTGGTACGCATTGCTAAGAGGCGTGTCGGGTTCTGTTAATACTATTATATGCGATTTTTTCTAAAAAGTCAATGGTAAATATATCTAAATAGATGTCATGAAAATGAAATTATGTTATTCTTAAGTGCTATCACTCTTTCTTATTTTTTATATTAAAGATAGAGTACAGGAATCATTGCATTGTCGAAAATATTAAATAATTGTAAAATCATCACATCATAACTTGACTTGCATTTTAGACAAGTGTATAATATCGTTATAGACAAACGTCTAATACGGAGGTGTGTAATGATAAACCAAATAAAAAAACTTCCAGATGCGGAATTTGAGATAATGAAAACTATTTGGAGTATGAGCGAACCTGTCACAAGTTCTCAGATAGCAGAAAAAATGAGCGACCATAATTGGAAATTACCAACTCTCATATCATTTCTTAAACGCCTTATTGAAAAAGGATTTTTAAGAACGGAGAAAACAGGTAAGGAGCGTCAGTATTATTCGCTGGTATCCCAATCGGATTATCTTAAATTTGAAACAGAAAATTTCTTTGGCTCGGTCCATAACAACTCACTTTCAAGCCTTGTTACAAATCTATACGAAACTGATAAGCTAAGCAGTCAGGATATCGATGAGCTGATACGTTTTCTTGAAGAAGTAAAGGACAGAAATAATGATAAATAATTTATTTACATATTTTATACGGAGCAATGTACTGATAGTGTGCCTGTATCTTTGCTGTAAAATATTTTTAGCTGTAGGCAAAAAGCGTCAAAAATTATCATTCTACAAGGTATGTTCAGCGTTGTCATTGCTGATAATATTCCCCTTAGACCTGACCACTCTTATTCCTCACCAGGCTGTCACCGCTGACGTAGTTCAGAATATTTCCGTACAAAAATACATTTTTACAGAAACGCAGCATATTCCAGCTGTCAAGAAGATAATGCCTTTTCTTGTTGCGGTCTGGTGTATTGGTGTAGCTTTCAACAGCTTTGTTTGCATTTACAAGTACCTTGCCTTAAAGCGCTTTGTTGACCGCTGGGCAACAAAAAATGGTGTATACAAATGCGGCAATAAAAGCCTGAAAGTAAAAAAGTGCCCAGGCATTTCAAGCCCTATGCTTATGGGCGTGTTCGCCCCTGTAATAATTCTTCCTGACAATATCGCAGCTGATAATTATGATGTGGTATGTATGCACGAAAAATTTCACTATCTTAATCACGATATATTCATAAGGATAGTAATGCAGGTCGTTTGTATAATCAATTGGTTTGATCCGCTTGCATACAAGCTTTCACGCAGTATGAATTTGCTGTCTGAGATAGCTTGCGACGAAAAAGTTGTCAAGGAGATGAATGATACCGAGAAATATAACTACTGCGGTATGCTGATAAACGGCTGTGAAAATAAGCAGGATACGGCGTTTTCAGCTTGTTTGTATTCGCAGAAAGAAAAGGTGAAAACAAGGATAAACGAGATAACTGCAAGGAAAAAGATATCATACGCAAATGTCATTATACTTGTTGCCATAACTTTGAGCACGCTTATTCTCTGCTCTTTTGTTGACATTAATATCGGTGACGATAATTCAAGTTCGACATTTACATTTAATAATGGAGAAGAGGTAACAAAAGAGCCTGTGCACGCCAATGCAGGTCAAAACATAGACATAAAAATAGCACTTGATCTATCCTCTGTTTACTCTGACAAAAATGGAGAATATGTTGAGCTTGGTTACTATCAGAACGGAACAGAGCACAGGATTTTCTGTGACAAGACCATTGGCAGTAAAGTAACTTTTACCGCAGACAAAGACGGCGACTACACTTTTTATTTGAAAAATTACTCTGCATATAAAATAACCCTTTCGGAGTTTGACGTCAATGTTCAGTAACAAACAAAACCTCCTCTCGTGTATTTTATGCGGATATATTCTTGGCTGTTTGTATACCATGCTTATCAGCAACGCCGATCCTATCTCAAAGTATTATGTATCGAACATTTCGTTGCTGCAATTAGTCATTCCCACCATCGCATTTTCAGCAACACTTTGCCTTATAACTGTTTTCAAAAGAGTTAATTTAAATTTGCTTTTGACAGGATTGATATTTGCTTATTCGTTGATATCAATATGTAAAATGACCAATACCACAGCATATTTCGGCTTTGCCTGCATTGCTGTTTTGGCTATAATAATATTTAGGTTTGCTGATATAAAGGAAACTGAAATATTAAAATGCCGAAAAACGGAGATAATTTCAGTTCTGTTGTTCACGGTGATATCAGTAACAATATTGATGATCGGCACCGTATGCAGACTAAAAAGCTATGAATCATCGTGCTTTGATATGGGAATTTTTCTGCAAATGTTTGAATATATGAGTAAAACGGGCAAGCAATACACCACGGTCGAACGAAATGTGCTTATGTCACATTTCAATGTGCATTTCTCACCCTGCTGGTATTTGCTACTGCCAATATATATGATATTTAGAAACTCGGTTGTTTTAGTCATATTGCAAGTGCTTATCATTGCAAGCGGAGTATTGCCGCTGATAAAAATATGCAGGCTTTACAAGCTCGGCAGAACTGACACCGTTTTGTGCAGCATAATATATCTTTTCTACCCTGCATTTTGCAGTTCTCAGTTTTTTGATATCCACGAGAATATGTTTTTGCCTGCATTTATATTGTGGCTGTATTATTTTATGTGCAAGAAAAATCACATTGGTGAAGTTGCAGCGTGTCTGCTTATACTCTCAGTCAAAGAGGACGCAGGGGTATACATCATTTGCCTAGGTCTGTATTCCTTGTTTTCCAAAAAGAAAAAGACCAGCGGTTTACTTATCACTATAATCGGCATACTTGGCTTTATTGGCACAAATTTATACATAAACATTTTTGGCGAGGGTGTAAAAGTAAACCGATATGACATTTACTTGGCCGAAAACGACAGCGGACTTATTGCGGTGATCTTAAACGTCATAAAGAACCCGGCATATTTTGTGTCAAATCTGATAACAGTAGATAAACTGCTTTTCCTGCTGTTGATGACAGTGCCTTTTATTTTTGTTTGCTTTAAAATAAACAAAGCGTCAGATCTGTTTTTGCTCGTTCCGCTGATAATCGTTAACCTCAGCACAGACTACACATATCAATATAATGTAGATTACCAATACGTTTTCGGAAGCGGAGCAATGCTTTTCTGTGCTTTTGTTAAAGAGGTATCAACATTAAAGCAGAAACGAAAGGTATTACTTATATCCGCAATGTCAGCGGTCATACTTTTCTCGGTTACAGTTAGTGATAAAATACAGTTATACACCGAACGATATGAAAACACCGCACTTATAACGCAGACTAACGAATTTATCGACACCATAGACAAAACCGTCTGCATATATGCAGACACATATATAATACCGTCGCTTTACAAATTTGATAATGTATATCTTTTGGATAATGCTGATGTTTCAAAAGCTGAAATAATACTTCTTGACAACCGCAAAAATGATTATCAAGGAAAGCTTGAGAAATACAAAAAGACTTTTTCCATTTGTGAAGTTCACGGGATGGTTACTGTATTATTAAATTATTAAATTATTAAATTAAGAATATTATTAAGGCCTAATAATATATAATTTTTTTAGAAAGGAGGTTGTTTTGCAATGAAAAAAATTGTTTCCCTATTGCTTTCTCTGTGTATGATTTTTAGCTTTGCTACAATTTGTTACGCAGATGATGAAACAGTTATTCCACCTGTCAGCAATGAAATGATTATCAATCCATACTTAAGAAGTACTGCAACATTTGGTTCTTGTAAAATTGACCAAGGAGTCACAATGGGCTTTGCTTCTGGTGATAATGGATGGGCAATTGCCGCTAATACTACAGTTACACTTAAATTTTATATGAAAACTAAAGAATCTAATGTAAACTGTGGTTATTATCAGGGTTCAACATATGTTCAAAAATCACATACCGTTAAAGCGAATTCAAGCGGTGATGGGTATGTTTATACTTGCACAATGAAAATAACCAAAGGCGGAAATTACAAATTCTTCATTTCAAATATGACTGCCAAAACCATAACGGTTACAAAAACAACCGTTTCATTTTAAAGGTTGACCATTTAAAAGCTCAAATAAAATTTGAGTTGCAACTATGACACATAACATCAGTCGCAAGAAGCCCCAAAGGGTAACTTGCGACTGAACTTTTATTAAGGCAAAAGTTCTCTAAAAATTCACTTCTGTTAAATTAATAACGTTTTGACATAGGGGGTATCTCACAGTGCGACGGCGAAAACGCACATCTTACCCCCGTGTCAAAATCAAATCTCCTGTGCAAAACAATGAAAATAGACCATGACTATTGACAAACGTATTAAAATGCGATACCATAAGAATGGAGAATAATATAAGCTCGTAAAGATTTTAAGAGTCTTTGCGAGCTTTTTGTTTTGAATATAAATTTCGCTATGTTCAGTGACAATAACAGAAACTTAAAAATAGAATAGGAGGTCTGGTAGCGTGAAAAAACTCATCACTCGATCCTGCGAAGAAATAATGACAACTGTGTACAAGCCAATAGAGTTCGTTATAGACGGCTTGCTTGCACAAGGTCTGTATATCTTAGCAGGAGCACCAAAGGTCGGAAAGTCTTGGCTGGCACTTGATATGTGCTTGTCAATAGCGAAAGGAGAAAGTGTTTTAGGTCAGAAAACATTGCAGGGCACGGCATTGTATTTGTGTTTAGAGGATAGCTACGTTCGTATTCAAAATCGCTTGTATGAAATAACTGATGTGCCAACTGAAAATTTGTACTTCTCTGTTATGTCTGAATCTATCGGCAACGGACTTGAAGAACAAATCGAAAGTTTTAAAATTGAACATTGCGGTCTAAAAATTGTGTTCATTGACACTCTGCAAATGGTTCGCAGCGATACTGATTCAAGTTATGGTTCAGATTACAAAGAGCTCTCTGTTCTGAAAACACTTGCGGACAAGCTTGAAATCGCAATAATAGTTGTACATCACACTAGAAAATGCAAAGATACCGACCCGTTCAATATGATCTCAGGAAGTACAGGAATCAGCGGTTGTGTTGACGGCAGTATGGTGCTTATTGAAAACAAGCGTGGAAGTCGCAATGCTAAACTGTTCTGTGTCGGTCGTGACATTGAAAACGCAGAAATAAGTTTGCATTTCGATAGTGACTTGAAAAAGTGGATAGTTACAGATGAGTTGTCCACAAGCAAAACCAAAGACAACATTTTTCTTGCAGCGTTGTATGTTTATCTAAAAAAGCACATTTCGTTTACAGGTACTGCGTCAGAACTTGTAAGTGAACTAAAAGAAGTCACGCAAGAACAATTCTATCCAAACAGAGTTACAAGAGATCTGGTTCAGAACGGCTACACACTCAGAAAGTACGGGATAGATTTTCAGTACAAGCGAACTAGAAACGGCAGGCTGATAATTCTTCATTACGACCGTGAGCGTGACAGTAGTGACAGTAAAAACACTAGCGAAGTTACTGTCAACAGGCTGACCTTGAAAGTATGAAAAGTCCTGCAAAACCTTGCTTTACAAGATGTGACGGTAGAAATCAAAGCAAGTTTTACTGTCAACATTTCAAAGCTACTGTAAAAGCCAAATCAGCGAACGTGTGGCGATCTGTGGGCTTTAGTTTTCAGTCGGGTAAGTTTAGCAAAGCCAAATGGAAACCCCACACAAGCGATTTGTGAGCCGCTGTGGGCGATATTTTAAATAAGGTTAGCTTGTTCAAGTCGAACTCAACAATTTGAGCAATTATGTACTTTTCACAATTAAGCAGCTAGAGCTATAACCACCAAAGCTAAATATTTCATTGCAAGTTAAAGTTTCGGGGTCGCAGCCCCCGAAACACTCACAGCGAACGAGCAAAGCTCGCCGCAAAAGTGCCGTAAATACGCAGTTTGCGAGATACGACAAGGTCGAGAAGTCAATGGGGTCGTAAAAACAGGTCCTTGATAATTCAGAGGTCGCACACCGCTAAAATCAGGCTGAAACAGCGTAAATGCGTGCTATCGTGTCGGCGTCGAAAGGTATAAATGCAATAAAATCAAGCAAGTTTTTTGTTGCAGTTGGTGATTACTATTTCAAAGTTTTTGTGATATCATTGACTGGAAAAACAGTGAAAAACAAATGGATAATTTTTGATGAGTGTGAGAAAATATTACTGATGCAAATGGAAAAGGAGAGATGTCTATTGAGTAAAAATCCGAAAAGTCCCTATTCCAAGCTGGAAATGAAGAAGAAAACCCTGGCTGCTTGGACTAAGCTGCTGCTCAACAGCGGCGAGATCGACATCAAAAAGTACAACAGAATGATAATGATGATCGAAAGACTGGCGGCATGACCGCAAATGCAGTGCCGAAAGGCATTGCTACATATTGCCACAGGTAAGTTATTCCGTGCCATTGACCCTGTGCTGTCGGCATGGTATAATCATATTAACTAAACAAAATCAAAGTCAAAACAATCAGTCAAGGCTTTGACGAAAGGAGAATTTTAATGGATATTTATGCAGCCGCTGACCTTATGAAACGTGAGCGGAAAACAATTTTTGATCTTGAAATCAATGTTACATTTTATGCACGAGTATCAACGACCCGTGATGAACAGGAAAACTCTATTGAAAATCAGATAAACTTCTTTACAGAGATGATAAAGTCAAACCCAAATTGGAATTACATTGAGGGGTATGTTGACAGGGTCAGAGGAGAACACGCTGAAAACCGTGCTGAATTTATGAGAATGATCGAAGATGGAAAAGCAGGAAGGTTTGACCTTGTACTTACAAAAGAAGTCAGCCGTTTCGCAAGAAATACTATCGACAGCCTTACCTATACCCGTGATCTTCTCCGAGCAGGTGTAGGGGTCTTCTTCCAAAATGATAACATTTGTACCATTGATTCTGACAGCGAAATGCGTCTTACTATAATGTCAAGCATTGCCGCTGATGAAGTCAGGAAGCTTTCTGAACGTGTTCGTTGGGGTCACAAGCGTTCAATAGAAAGCGGAAATGTTATGGGCAACAATCGTATATTCGGCTATGATAAAGATGACTGTAAACTTGTCATAAACGAACCTGAAGCAGAAATGGTAAGAATGATATTTGACCTTTACTCTACTGGTGATATGAGCGTCAGAAAGATAGAACGAATACTATATGATAAAGGCTACCGTGGACGCAATGGTACAAGGATACATCACAACACCGTTTCAGGCATTATACAAAACCCAAAATATAAAGGATTTTACTGTGGTAACAAAGTAAGAATAGTTGACTACCGCACAAAAGAACAGCGTTTTTTACCCAAAGAAGAATGGGTGATGTACAAAGACGAAACAGGCGAAGTCGTACCTGCCATAGTATCTGAGGAAATATGGAACAAGTGCAACAGAATATTTGAAACAAGAAGTGCTGCCATAAAAAGCCGTGAACACTCATTTAAAGACACAAGTGTCTTCACCGGTAAGATATGGTGTGCAGCTCACGACAAGCCATATTGGAGGACAAGTTACTCAAACAGCGTATCAAAAGGTCAGCCAATATATCAATGGATATGCTCAGAAAAAAAGAAAGAAGGTGCAAAAAGCTGTGCTTCATTTGCAATAATGGAATCAGAACTTTACAGCATACTGTCGGGATTTTTCAAGGACGTGGCTGAAAACCTTGAGGATTATGTTGAAACATTTCTTCGGATATATAAAGAATCAGACCGCTCTGCCGAGGCAATGCGGCAGGTAAGCGGCCTGAAAGCAACACTGGAAAAGGAAAATAAAAAGCGTGATAAACTGCTGGAGCTCTATATGGAGGAGCTTATCACAAAATCAGAATTTACAAAACGTAATACCGAGAGCAGTGAACTAATAAAAGGAATAGAACATCAGATAAGATTTATCGAAAAGAAAAGCGAAAACGACAATAGTTATGCAAAAGCTATAAAGCGGATTGAAAAATACTTCCGTGAAATGTATGATCCTAGCCTACCAATGAACAAGGAACAAGTCGACGAAATGGCAAAGGCAGTCATAGACCGTATATGTGTAGTTCCAATAAATAAGAACACAATGAAACTGGAAATTAAACTTCTGACAGGTGAATCAGAGCCGATGACATACATTAGGAACGGAGAAAGATATGCTCGGCGTTCTGGACTCACCAGCAAGAAGATGATCGACGCTTACAAGACAACAGGCAACAAGTAATTTCTCCTAAAAGTCCTAAAAACTCCGCCGCGGCATTTCGCTGTGGCGGAGCTTTTTACTTGAAATCGTCAATATTATCGGATTTTTTTAAAAAACGCTTCTGAATAGCATAGATCTCAAAAAGTACAATATTCTCTCATTAGCCAAATATTTACCGTAAAATAGAGGCAAATATGACAAAAGGGCTTGCTTTTCACGAATAAATGTGATACAGTTATACACATACTGCCTCCGTTCAATGCAGATATAATAAACTATGACAGTTCCTATCAGTATTTTTTAACAAGACATAGCCTGAGCGATATAATGAAACTTTTACCTGAGGACTATAGTCCTCACCTTTATACATTGCTTCTTAAACTTTGGACTTGCATTTTCGGCAGTTCACTTCCAGCAATGAGAACATTTTCCGTATTGCAATATGTTTATTTAATCAAAAAAACAGACCAAGCACACTAAATGATTTGTGCTTGATCTGTTTTTTATATTCGATCTAATTACTTCCTCTTAGAAACCACCAAAGCTGCACCTGCAAGTGCTGCCAGACCTACGCTGATGCCCATTGCCGCATCTGTATTAGGGTTTTTGGTGCTGTTAGGATTTGTCGTTGTCTTTGATGATGAAGCCGCTGCGCTGCTGTCATTTGTTGCTTCAGAAGAAGCCTCGGAAGATGACTCCTCTGCTTTGCTCTCGCTGCTCTCCTCACTTGACGACTCCTCAACAACGTTATTGAACTCAACGTCGTCGTCCTTTGTCATTTCGTCAACGCCGTCGTTAACCAACTCAACTCTCTCCCAGCCGTAAATGCCTTCAATAGCATATGTAAGCTCATAAGCTGCTGTCTTCTGTGAAACAGCTGATGGGTGATAGTCAACTGCATAACCATTGTTTTCGCTGTCCTGAACGCTGAACTGGAAAACTGATACCTTGCTGTCGCCTGTTTCAGTCTTATAAGTGTCAACTGCATCTGTAATAGAAGGATAAAGCTCCTGTCCCATAATACCAAGTGTACAAAGTATCTCAGAATTTGGATTCTTAGCTCTTATCTCCTTGAGGAAATTTACATAGCCCTTTTCAAACTCAGCACACTTATCAGGGTCACCCTTTGTGTATGAGTTATCGTTTGTACCAAGATTTACAACGATAAGCTCAGGCTGATACTGTGAGAAATCCCAATCATAATTAGCTGTCTGTTCACCGTCGAACCAGCTCCATGTAAAGCAGAACTTATCATAGAAATTTGGCACAAGCAGTGCGTCATTTATCTTGCCGTTGCCTGAATAACCAGAGATCACACCTGCTCCGCTTACTGATACAAAGCTGTAGTCAGCGCCAAAATTCTGTGCTGCCTTGTAAGCATATGTCTTTGCGGCGTTCTCGTTGTAGATAGAAAATGACTTTCCAAGTGGATCGTCAACACCGTATCCACAAGTGATAGAGTCACCAATAAACTCGATAGAATGCTTTGCTGCCTCTGTTGGCTGTGGCTTGCCGTCTACCTCAAAGCTGTCAATTGCGATAACGCTCTGTGCAGCTTCTGAAAGCTTTATGAGCTTGACAGTGCTTTCGCCCTCAGGAAGCTCTACCTCAACTGCGTTTGTCTTCTTATTTTTTATGTAGCCCTGCTTAACAAGCTTGCCGTTTACAAATACGCCAATTCTTGCCTCACCTACGCTGCCGTTTACATTGAAAACAGCCTTTGTGCCTGTGCATTTGAACTCGATACCGCTTGCAGAATAGCCAAGTATCGTTGTGTCGCCCTTTCTGTAAGTACGACCGATAAGCTTAACATTGTCGCTTGTTGCCTCGTAAGAGGTGAGCTTGTCCGTTGCTTCCGTGTCTGCCATGACTGTCATTCCCATGCATCCTGCTGCAATTGCCGCAGCACAGAAGCCTGCCAAAAACTTCTTCATACTATGATTTCCTCCGTTGTTTAATTTTTTTGTATCTTTTGCCTTAATATTTCTCGATCCAATAATTTAATTATACTCTATCTGCAAGATATATACATTAATTTATTGTTAATGTTTATTCGTCATTTTATTAACAAGACTGTTAGATATTCTTTATCCTCTTATAAACCACAGCCGACAGCGGTGGACAGACAAAGCTGCTTGAAACAGGCTGTTTGTTCATCTTGCCGTTTTCGTCAAGCCTGAGATAAAAGCTTCCCTCAGGCAGACCGAAGCCCCTGTTCTCGTAATATGGATTAAGTGCGACAACATAGCATTGTCCGTCTTTTTCAAGCTTCCAGCTTACGCAGTTCCAATCGTCATTGTGCATAAAATGAAGATGTGCGTTCACGTCCTCTTTAGTGTTCATTCGGAAAAGCGGACTTCCCTTTCTAAGCCTTATAAGAGCCTTGTAATACTCAAAGACCTCTTTATATTCAAGCTTCCTGTTCCACTTTATGGAGTTAGTGTAGTCAGGCGCATTGTAGCTGTCATGTGAATAGATATTCACATCGTTTGGCTCTTCGCCCTCTTTAAGTATCCTCGGCTTTGACCTAAGGAAATCCTGACCAAGCTGTATGAACGGCATGCCCTGTGAAAGTATCACTATCGCCGCCGCAAGCTTATCCATTTTTATCCTTACGCCCTCACTGTCATTCTTTGCCGATATACAAAGCTTGTCCCACAAAGTATTGTTGTCATGAGCCTCACAGTAATTCACCGCCTGAGTAGGTTCAAAAGCCCAGCAAGCTTCTTTTGCGTCATTTATCTGATAGTGTGGCACAGAGCCGGCTATACCACGCCTTAGAGTAGAAGCCGCATTTCTGTTTCCGCTGACAAAGCCCTTGTCATATGGATTGAAAGTACCGCCCTTAATGGAATCTCTGATGTTATCGTTGAAAAGTCCAACTCTTCCAAACTGATATGAATTCCATTTATATGCAAGCCTGTCAGCAGGGAGCGGTGACTCTCCTCCCGTCCAGCCCTCACCATACATTAGTATCTGAGGGTCTATCTTGTTAAGCTCGTCCCTTATGATGTTCACAGTTTCAATATCGTGAAGCGCCATAAGGTCAAAGCGGAAGCCGTCTATCTTATATTCCGTTGCCCAAAATCTGAGAGAATCTATCATGAATTTTCTCATCATCATATGGTTTGAAGCCGTTTCGTTTCCACAGCCCGAACCGTTTGAAAATGAGCCGTCATTTCTTATTCTATGATAATAATATGGGAAAGAACGCTCAAAAGCTGACTCCTCGGTATAGTAAGTGTGATTGTATACCACGTCCATTACAACGCCAATGCCGTTCTCGTGAAGTGCCATAACAAGCTGTTTGAACTCTCTTATCCTGCACTTAGGGTCATAAGGGTCTGTGGAATACGACCCCTCAAGGCAGTTGAAGTTCTTAGGGTCATAACCCCAGTTATATTGATTGAGCCAAGGCTTGCTCTCGTCCACAGTGGCATAATCTTCCACAGGAAGCAGGTGAACATGAGTAATGCCAAGCTCTTTGAGATGCTCGATACAAGTATTCATGCCCTGATACTTCGTACCCTTATCGGCAAAAGCCACATACTTACCTCTATGCTCAGGAGCAACGCCTGATGAACTGTCCGCAGAAAAATCTCTGACGTGGCACTCATACACCACTGCGTCGCAGGCATTTCTGCACTTAGGCTTCTTGACCTTGTCCCAGCCCTCAGGGTCGGTGGTCTTGAAATCCACCACCGCACCAACGTTTCCGTTGACTCCGCAGGCTTTTGCATAGATATCTATAGTTTCATGCCTTGTTTTGTGATCGAACTCAAACGTATAGGTATAAAAAACACCGTCAAGGTCACGGAGTATCTCCACATACCAAACACCGTGGTCAAGCCTTTCCATAGGCAGGCTTTCAAGACGGCTTTTGCCCTCACCGTCAAGATACAGATTAAGGTAAACTCCCGTTGCAAGCGGCGACCATGTTTTGAACACAGTTTTGCCCTCTTTCATGACCGCACCCAGATCGTTTCCTATATATTGATTATCTCTGTCGAACTGTTCATAATTCAATCTGTACATCAACCATGCCCCTTGCCTATTTTTTTACTTCTTAGATATTTTTACTTCAGACTTTCGCCAAGCACCGAGCCTTGAAGAAGCTTAGTTTCAAAGCCCTCCCTCGTATTTTTAAGCAGATCATCGCAAAGCTTTACCTTGTCCTTTTCAAGAAGCAGTAGGATAGTTGAGCCGCCAAACTCGAAATATCCCTTTTCTTCACCCTTTGTGACCTTTACGCCGCCCTCAGTGTGCAGATTTGATATCCTTCCCACCATAAGAGCACCGACTTCCATTTGAATAATATCTCCGAACTGCTCCGTTCTTATCATGCAATATTCTCTGGAATTTTCCTTGAAAACAGGCAGATAATTGTTCACCACAGGGTTCACAGTGTGAAGGATACCATTTATCTTTCTGTCGTGGCTCTTTACACCGTCTGCACAATAGCAATAGCGGTGATAATCGTCCACTGAAAGTCTGATGATAACTGCATAGCCACCCTCATAACGCTTTGCAAGCTTGCTGTCCCTGAGAAGCGAGGCGGTATTATACACTGCGTTCTTTATAATAAAGGTATCAGACTGTGTTATCTTATAAGCAGTCACCTTGCCGTCACAAGGTGAAACAAGCAGATCTCTGTCCTTAGTGATAAAACGTCTGCCAGGCTTTATTTTTCTTGTGAAAAAGTCATTGAATGAGCGATACATTCTTTCCTCATAGTCAAACATATCTATTCCGTTTTTTTCTGCAAAGCCGAAAATAAAAGGCACTGAGAACTTGCTGTCAAGTATCACTCTTGCACACTTTGAAAATATCGGACAGCCGAGAAATTTCATAAGCGCCCTGCCCATTGCCGAGCTGTAGGCAGCCGCAAGAAAGCTATCCTGAGATGTGGTCTGTTCGTATTCTCTGCCCTGTCTGTCACGATATTTCATCTGTTTCTCTCCTTTTATTTACATTATTGTAGGGGACGGCACACCCGACGTCCTGTTTTTCACACACCTGTCCGGCAAAAACATTTCCCATTCAGGTATCTTTTATCTTAGATTATATGCTGCATTTTAAGATAGCCGAGAAGGATTATCGCACCTATAGTAAAGAGTATCAGCACGCCCTTCATGGAAAGCTTCTTGACATTTATTTTCAATACAAAGAGTATTGAAATAAGTATCATAAAGCTATGAAAAACAAAAGGAAAAATATTTCTCGGTATATTGTGCTGACCCATGAACAGCAGAGGAAGTATCATAGCAACTGTTGTAACAGGCAGACCCTTATATTCTTTTCTGTTCTCTGTTGTGTTTCTCTGACGCTCTTCCTCCATAACGTTGAAGTAGCCAAGTCTGATAACAGCGCCCAGAACTATCATAATGCTTGCGATAAGACGAAGCGGATAAACTGAATTGTAGTGATAGCCTATGACAGCAGGGAAAACACCGAAGCAAACAAGGTCGCACAGCGAGTCGATCTGTATGCCGAACACCTTTTCATGCTCTGTTCTGTTTTTCATGCTTCTTGCTATCTTGCCGTCAAAAAGGTCGCAGATACCCGAAAGAAGCAGGCAGAGAAAGGCTATGGACATATGATTTTCAAAGACCTGAGTGATCCCGAACACTGACGAAACAAGTCCTATGTATGTGAGTATTACCGAATAATTATAAAAACCGATCATTTTTTCTTTTCCTCTCATTCTTTTTCGACTTCTTTTTTAACTTCCTGCGACCCCTCTAGACCATTCTTCTTATCATTCCTCATAACGATAAAGTGAGCCACGAATGTTACCAATGCGCTCATTATCAGCAGTAAATAGAAGCTGAGTCCACGGCTCAGCAGCATTGCAGGCTTTACAAGCTCTGCGGTGAAAATGCTCATGAACATATATGTGAAGCAGCCCTCTGTTACGCCTGCCGCACCAGGCAATGGCAGCATTTCAACTGCAACGCCTATCATAGTCTGAAGTGCGATAATATTCCAAAAACCTGTTCCGCTAAGGCCGTAGGACTTATACACTATCCATGTGACAGCCAGCAGGAACAGTCGCTGCACCAGTGTGATAAGAAAAATATTTATCACAGTGTGCACATTGCTCTTTATATATTCCGAACCGATCATGTAATTGTCACAGATACGCTTTATTTTGTTTATGTATTTTTCGTTGTTCTTTTCTTTGAGTATCCTTATGCGTGTCAAAAGATTTATAAGCTTTATGCCCATTTTTCTCGCCCACAAAGGCTTATAGAAAATAAACACAAGCCCTGCGATATAGGCGATATTCAATATAAAGCCGATAAGCAGAAGCCACCAAAGCCGTCCCACATGAAGCTTTATAAAGCCAAAGTTGAAAAGCAGGAATGCCACTGCAAGAAGCACCTGCACAGCCTTGAAAGCTATGGTGATGATAAGCATTATCAAGGTGGAAAAGCCTATCTTTATGCCGTCTTTCTTCATGTAATACATCTGCGCAGGCTGTCCGCCGGAAGCAGACGGTGTTATACAGCTAAAGAAAAAGCCTATAAACGAATATTTCAAACAACGCCTGAAAGGAGTTTTTACTTCAAAAAGCCTCAGCATATACTTTATTATGACCGACTCCCCTGCCACATAGCAGAACACGCACACAGCACCCACTGCAAGCCAGCTTTTCTTTGCAAGGTGAAGATCCGCCACTATGTCGGAAAATTCTTCTCCTCTGAAAAGCAGTCTGACTGTCAGCCAGCCTATGACCACAATAAAGAATATATTAAGAACATATTTCAGGTTCTTTTTTATTTTCATCATCTCCGAATTTTCAGCCTGTCCATTAAAAGGTCAGACCGTTTTTGTCCCACACATATTTTTTACAGCACGAATGCCATAAAGCACAGATTTACTATTATCTGCAAAATTGTAAATCTTATTACTACCTGAGTATCAGACCAGCCCTTGTTCTTTCTTGCATGGTCGTGAAGAGGAGTTCTTATGCCCTCCATAAAATTCTTTATTTTCAGGAAACGTCTGAAAGAAAGCTTGAGAAGTCCAAGTCCGCCGTCAAGTATGATAACTATAGCCATAGGGATAAATGCGAACGGTGCGGCAGTTTTCAAAAATATCACCGCAAGGAAAACGCCCAGCGCTCTCGAACCTGCGTCACCCATGAGCATCTGGCTAGGCGAGCAGTTGAACCACAGATAAGCCGCTAGCGTCACGAACATTATCATAGGAAGGAGCATATCAGCCGCACCACTCTTTGTCACCATAAATGCAAGTGGCAGAAGAACTGTCATGACCAATGAACCGCACAGCCCGTCAACGCCGTCTGTACAGTTTGTAACGTTTATAGCCGTCCAAACGAGGACGCCTGCAAGGATGATGAACAGCGGTGCAGGGATAGTGAAAGTGGAATCCGTGATATAAAGCTTCACCTGCGAGCCGTTATAAAAATAGTATGTAAACGCAATGCCAAGAGATATAACAAGGTCGATAAGGCCTTTTTTCAGGTTGCCCCAAGGAGTTTCAGCAGCATCATCAAAATATCCGCTGAGCATGGCGGAATACACAAGCACGAGATAGATTATGTTCTCGATATCTAGAGGATAAAAAAGCGCTGTGCAAAGGGTAAAGGAAGTCACGAAGATAATTCCTGCGCCACGAGGCTTGCCCTCAGAAAGTGCGCCGTTCACAGCGAACGCTCTGCCCTGATCTTTAGGCAAAATGCGTTTGAAGAATTTCAGGCTGAAAAAAGCAATAAGAAAACTGCACAGCATTGGCACAAGCAGCACCAATGTAGTATTATCAGTCTTAGCCAAAAGGTTATAAAACATTGTCATCGTCCTTTTCTGTTTCAATTCATACATATACTATTATATTATACAACATAGCTGTGCAAAATGCAAATATTATTATCCGTCATTTTGCACAATTTTTTCTTAATGGTTTCTTAATGTGGAGTAGGCTAGGGATTTTTTAGGGTGAGGGTTGAACACTTTGACCTTTTGTGCTATAATTATCTCATTAAGGAGGCATTTTTATGGCAATAAAAGACAAAGTGCTGGAACTTCTCGACGATAACAAGGGCAAATATCTTTCAGGCGAACAGCTTGCTGACACGCTGGGCTGTACCCGAGGAGCTGTTTGGAAAGCTGTGAAAGCTTTGCAGGAAAACGGCTACCCTATCTCTGCGGTGACGAACAAGGGCTATTCCCTTGATGAAAACACCGATATACTTTCCCTTGCAGGCATAAAAAAATATCTTGACCCTGACCGTCAGGGGCTTGAAATAGAGGTGTATAAGGAAGTAACTTCCACTAATCTGGTACTCAAAGACTATGCAAATCAGGGTGTGCCCGAGGGCAGGATAGTCATTGCAGGTATGCAGACCCAGGGGCGTGGAAGGCTTGGACGTTCTTTCTTTTCTCCCTCTGATTCGGGACTTTACATGAGCATTCTTCTCCGCCCTGACATGGCTGCGGCTGACGCTGTTAAGATAACCACTGCCGCTGCGGTGTCTGTTGCCCTTGCAGTGGAAAAGGTCAGCGATCAGAAGCCTGACATAAAATGGGTGAACGACATTTACATAAATGGCAGAAAGATATGCGGAATACTCACGGAGGCTTCTTTCAGCATGGAAAGCGGCGGACTTGACTACGCTGTGCTTGGTATCGGTGTGAACACCTACGAGCCGGAAGGCGGTTTTCCTGAGGCAATAAGAGATATCGCAGGACCGATATTCCACGAAAGAAAAAGCGATATGCGAAACAGGATAGCCGCAGAGATAATAAACAATTTCATGCGTCTTTATGACAGCTTTGAAGAAAACAGCTTTTACCCAGAATACAGAAAACGCTTGCTGTGGGTAGGCGAGAAGATAAACGTCATAAGAGGAAGTGAAAAAACTCCTGCCACAATGCTTGGGGCTGATGAGGACTGTCGCCTGCACGTCAGATATGAGGACGGCAGAGAAGAATATATTTCCTCGGGAGAGATAAGTATTCGCAAGGCTTAACATAGTATACGAAATGTTAGGTATATCTAACGAAACAAACGTCTATGATTTTTTATAATTAATTCAGTTTATCAAATAGTATCAGTAGGTCGAGTCATTGAGAAATGGCTCGATTTTTTATGCATTATAACTATATAAACGTTTTCGTTTATGTGTATTTCTACAAGTTAGTCAATGCTTATTCTAATTATATATAGCCCATGTAAATAAAAACATTATTCATTTTGTGTCATATAGTATATAATTATAGTTGACAGTATGTCTTGATTATTGACTTTGTAATCAAATTTAACTTTAATTATATGGAGGAAATTTTATGACAAAAGAATTTGATTATTCACCGATCGACAAAATTCTTGAAAATCATGAAAAAACAGCGGTCATAGCCATATTGCAGGATATTCAGGAGATATATCACTATCTTCCAAAGGAAATATTCCCATATCTTGCAAAAAAGCTTGGCACAGGCGAAGCAAGAATATACAGCGTTGCGACCTTTTATGAGAATTTTTCTCTCGAGCCAAAGGGCAAATACGTTATCAAATGTTGTGACGGCACTGCCTGTCATGTAAGAAAATCTATACCTATTCTCGAATATCTCAGAGGCGAGCTTGGTCTTAGCGAGAAGAAAACCACCACTGACGACCTGATGTTCACAGTGGAAACTGTTTCATGTCTTGGTGCTTGTGGACTTGCCCCTGTTCTCACTGTGAATGATGTTGTTCACCCTGAGATGAATCCTGACAAGGCTGCGGCTCTGCTTAAGGAACTGAGAGAAAAGGAGGCTGAATAATATGCTGCTGAAAACGAAATACGATCTTGACAACGCTCGTGAACAGTATGGTAAGCTTGTTGACAAGCAGGCTAGAAAAGTGCTTGTTTGCGCAGGTACAGGCTGTGTTGCAGGCGGTTCGCTGAACATATACCAGAAGCTTATCGAAACTATTTCCGCAAAGGGATTGGAGTGCGTGGTGGCACTTGCTGACGAGCCACATGATGATGATATCCACGATGGCGCTATCGGCGTAAAAAGAAGTGGCTGTCACGGCTTCTGCGAAATGGGTCCACTTGTTAGAATAGAGCCGGAGGGCTGGCTTTACACTAAGGTAAAGCTTGACGATGTTGACGAGATAGTTGACAAGACTATCTGCAATGGCGAGTGCGTTGAAAGACTGTGCTACAAGAAAAACGGTGAAATATATCGCCAGCAGTCAGAAATACCATTCTATAAGATGCAGCAGCGTATCGTCCTTGAACACTGCGGTCACATTGACGCTACTTCCATAAAGGAATATCTTGCTATAGGCGGCTACAGAGCCTTTGAAAAGGCACTTCTCGATATGTCACCTGAGGATATCCTCAACGAAATGACAGAATCTAATCTTCGTGGACGTGGAGGCGGAGGATTCCCTCTTGGCAGAAAGTGGACAAGCGTTGCAAAGCAGAAAAGCCCTACAAAATACATAGTCTGCAATGGTGACGAGGGCGACCCTGGCGCATTTATGGATCGTTCTATCATGGAGGGCGACCCACACAGACTTCTTGAAGGCATGATGATAGCCGGTATCGCAACAGGCGCAAAAGAGGGATATATCTACGTTCGTGCGGAATATCCGCTGGCAGTATCACGTCTTAAGGGTGCTATTGCACAGGCTGAGCAGTTTGGTCTGCTTGGTGACAATATACTCGGCACAGATTACTCATTCAGAATACATATAAACCGTGGTGCAGGCGCATTTGTTTGCGGTGAAGGCTCTGCCCTGACGGCTTCTATCGAGGGCAAGAGAGGTATGCCTAGAGTTAAGCCGCCAAGAACTGTTGAACATGGTCTTTTCAACGAGCCCACTGTGCTCAACAACGTTGAAACGCTGGCTAACGTGCCTGTTATCATAAATAACGGTGCAAAATGGTTCAGGAGCATAGGCCCTGAGAACTCCCCTGGAACAAAGGCTTTCGCTCTTACTGGCAACATCTCGAACACCGGTCTTATTGAAGTGCCAATGGGAACTTCTCTCAGAAAGGTAATATTCGATATCGGCGGCGGCATGAGAGGCGACGGAAAGTTCAAGGCTGTTCAGATAGGCGGTCCGTCAGGCGGCTGTCTTGTTACGCCTAACCTCGATATCCAGCTTGACTTTGACTCGCTGAAAAAAGTCGGTGCTATGATCGGCTCAGGCGGACTTGTTGTTATGGACGATAAGTCCTGTATGGTAGAAGTTGCAAGATTTTTCATGAATTTCACCCAGAACGAATCCTGCGGAAAGTGCGTTCCGTGCCGTGAGGGTACAAAGAGAATGCTTGAGATACTTGAGCGTATCGTAAATGGTAACGGTCAGGAGGGGGATATAGAACTGCTTCTTGAGCTTGCCGACACTATCTCCTCAACTGCTCTCTGTGGCCTTGGAAAGACGGCTGCATTCCCTGTTGTATCTACAATAAAGAACTTCCGTGAGGAATATGAAGCTCACATAAGAGATAAGAAGTGTCCATCAGGCAACTGCAAGAAGCTTGTGACATATCAGATCGACCCTGAGATATGCAAGGGCTGTTCAAAGTGTTCAAGAGTCTGTCCTGTGGGTGCGATCAGCGGTGAGATCAAAAAGCCGTTCAAGATCGACACCTCTAAGTGCATAAAGTGCGGAGCTTGTATTTCCAACTGCCATTTCAAAGCTGTCAAGGAGGTTTAATTTTAGCTATGAATAAAGAGTTTATGATAATCGACAATATCCCCGTTGCTATAAACGGTGAAAAAAATCTGCTTGAGCTTATCAGAAAGGCAGGCATTGAGCTTCCTACATTCTGTTACTATTCTGAGCTTTCAGTATACGGTGCTTGCAGAATGTGCATGGTGGAAAACAAGTGGGGTGGCATGGAAGCCGCTTGCTCAACTCCTCCGAGAAACGGTATGGAGATATACACAAACACACCAAGGCTGAGAAAATACCGCAAGATGATATTGGAGCTTCTTCTTTCAAATCACTGCGGCGAATGTACGACCTGCGATAAAAACGGCAAGTGCAAATTGCAGGAGCTTGCCGCAAGATTTGATATCCACAGGGTACGTTTTGACAATCCAAAGTCCAAGCCTTGTATCGATGATTCTTCTGTATCTATCACCAGGGACGCCAACAAGTGTATCCTCTGCGGTGACTGCGTAAGAGTGTGCAACGAGGTACAGAATGTTGGTGCAATAGATTTTGCATTCAGAGGTTCAAAAATGAAGGTTGCCTGCTCATTTGACAAGCCTATAGGCGATTCAAACTGCGTTGGCTGCGGTCAGTGTGCGGCAGTCTGTCCAACAGGCGCTATCATCATAAAGAACGACAGCCACAGGCTTTGGAAGGAGCTTAATCAGGAAGACACTATTGCAGTGGCTCAGGTAGCTCCGGCTGTAAGAGTTGCAGTGGCAAAAGAGTTCGGCTACAACGGTGAGAACGTTATGGGCAAGATAGTTGCAGCACTTAGAAGAATAGGCTTCAACTATATTTTCGACACCTCAACAGCCGCAGACCTCACTGTTATGGAGGAGTCAAAGGAGTTTGCAGACAGGCTTGCAAACGGCGGAAAGCTCCCGCTGTTCACATCATGCTGTCCTGCATGGATAAAGTATGCTGAGAACGAATATCCTGAGATACTGCCTAACATTTCCACTTGCCGCTCACCAATGCAGATGTTCGCTTCCGTAATAAACGAGAAGTTCAAGGGCGAGGGCAAGAAGATACTTTCTGTTGCTGTTATGCCTTGCACTGCTAAAAAAGGAGAAGCCGCAAGAGATGAGTTCAAGGACGAGAACGGCAAACCACTGGTTGATTTTGTCATCACAACTCAGGAGCTTATCATGATGATAAAAGAAGCCGGTATCGTGTTCAACGAGATAGAGCCGGAAGCTGTTGATATGCCGTTCGGCACTATGACAGGCGCAGGCGTAATCTTCGGTGTAACAGGCGGTGTAACAGAAGCCGTTATCAGACGTGTTTCCACAGACAAGTCACTCGCTTCCCTGAGAAATCTTGCATTCGAGGGTGTAAGAGGCTTCGAGGGCATAAAGGAGCTTGAAGTACCTCTTGGCGACAAGGCTATCAAGGTCTGCGTTGTAAACGGACTTCGCAATGTTGAAGTCATAATGAACAGAATGAAAGCTGGCGAGCATTTCGACCTTATCGAAGTTATGGCTTGTCCAAACGGCTGTATAGGCGGCGCTGGTCAGCCAAAGGCTACTATCGACGAGAAGAAAGAGCGCAGTGTTAATCTTTACAATGCTGACAAGCTTTGCACTTTGAAGCGTTCAGAAGAAAATCCGCTTATGGATAAGCTTTACGAGGGTATCCTCAAGGGCAGAGAGCATGAACTGCTTCATGTAAGCTATGTGAAATAGTGAAATAACGTAAATAGCGAAAGGCTGCACGAAATTGTGCAGCCTTTTTTGTACGGACTATTTTATTATGATATATCCTCCACCTTGACAGCTCTCTTTTCATTTCTGTAGTTGACTACCTCTCCAAAAGTGCAGTATATAACAGAGAACACAGGAACAGCAATGAACATTCCGAATATGCCAAAGAGGTTTCCGCCTATGGTGATAGCGAAAAGTGTCCATAGTGACGGCAGACCAACCGAGTTTCCTACCACCTTTGGATAGATAAGATTGCCCTCAATAGCCTGAATAATGAACATGAACAACAAAAACAGCACAGCCTGCTTGAAATCCGTCACGCAGATAAGCAGGAAGCCCACCACATAGCCAAGAAAAGCTCCCACAATAGGGATAAGTGCAGTGCAGGCAACGAGTATGGCAATAAGCACTGCATTCGGGAAACGGAAGATAGCCATACCAATACCGCAAAGGGAGCCGAGGATAAGGGCTTCCGTGGTCTGACCCACAAGAAAGTTCGCAAAAGTGTCGATAGAGCGACGGCATATACGGCTTATGCGGTCGGTGATACGATTGCTGAGAAAAGCACGGCTTATGCGCTTGCACAGGTCTTTGAGCCGCTCTTTTGCGGCAAGCATATAGACCGCAAAGCAGATTCCCAAGAAGAAGTTCACAAGACCTGAGAAAAGATCTGTCACAAAGCTTACTGTTGAACTGAGTGTGTTCAAGATCACAACGCCGTCTTTCAGCCAGCTTGTAACCTTATCGATAATATCAGCAGTGCTTATATTCATTCTGTCAAGCCACCCTGCTATCTCAGGGGAATTGTTGAGTTTGTTGGAAATATTTGAAATAAGCACAGGGATATCGTCTGAAAGCTGAGAGAAAGTCTTTATGAGTGCAGGGATAATAAGCCAGCACACAAGTGCCACAACGCCTAGGCAAAGCAGAAAGGTCAGCACTATCGAGCATGGTCTTTTCAGCGTTTCCACAGTTTTGGCATATTTCTCTTTTTTAGGCTTCTTAAAAAGCCTCTTTTCAATGCCTGACATTGGCACATTCAGGATAAATGCGATTATACAGCCAAATATAACAGGCTTCAAGACCCCGATCATTACGCCCAGAAGTCTAAAAAACTTGTCATAGTTGGTCAATCCCCAAAATAGCACTACGCCAAGAACCACAAGGGCTGCATTTTCTTTGAATTTTTTTGTAAATTTCATTAGTTTCTCCTTACAAAAACGAGCTGTACAGCCTTTGCCGTACAGCTCTCAAATCGCTTAGAAATTAGTGTTAAGGCTGAGATACTGTCCGCTCTGATAGAGATAGATCAGATATACCACAGACGCATAGATAGTCACAACAGCGACTATCAGTGATGTAATTGCAGCGAGAATGTTCAGTATCGGGATAAATGCCACAACAAGGCACACTGCCATGACAATAAGGCAGGTCTTGTTTACATTCCACACATGGTCGCCCTTGTTTGCAAGTCCGTAGTTCTTCACGTCCCTGAGCAGGTCGCCTGTTGATTTGCAGATATAATAAAGCACCGCTATGTTCATTACATTGCCGGCAAAACTCAGAACACTTGATATCGCATTATTGTCAATAAATGTGTCAACTATTGAAAAGATAAGATCAGCCACTGTGAAAACAAGAGCTGTCTGATAACCATTATGGTCTTTTGAAGCTTCTAGTATTCCCCATACGTTGAAAATAGTTGCGGCTACGGTACAAGTCAGCAACAGAAGTGCGCCTATCCCCGGTATAAAAGCAAGCGGAACTCCTATCACACCTATGATCTTTGCCAGAAACACCTTTTTGATACCGCTTGCGGCATTTGGATATTTTACCATTTTATTACCCCCTATATTTCGATTTCTTAATCAAGTTCGATATTCATTATCGGCTGTGAGACGTCTGCGCCGGCAGGTACCATTGGAAGAACGTTTATATCCTTGTTGATGATAACGTCCACAAGGCAAGGCTTTCCGCATTTGAGCGCCTTTTCAAGCATTGGCTTTATCTCGGATTTCTTTGTTATCCTTACGCCCTCAACGCCAAATGCGTCGGCAAGCTTCATAAGGTCTGTTCCTCTTTCGATATTCGTCTGAGAAAATCTCTTGCCGTAGAAAAGTCTTTGCCACTGTCTTACCATTCCGAGAACGTCATTCTCGAAAACAAGCTCAATAAGCGGTATCTTATGCTTTGCAAGTGAAGAAAGCTCGTTGCAGTTCATGAAGAAGCTTCCGTCGCCTGCGATGTTTACGACTGTTCTGTCAGGGTTGCCCACCTTTGCGCCCATTCCTGCGCCAAAGCCGTAGCCCATTGTACCAAGTCCACCGCTTGAAGCAAAGCTTCTTGGACACTTGAAGTTATAATACTGTGCAGCCCACATCTGGTGCTGACCGACTTCTGTGGAAATGATAGCCTTGCCTTCTGTAAGTCTGTCAAGCTCCTCGATAACGTCCTGCGGAAGCACCTCGTCCTCGCTCTCGATAGGCACCATTCTCAGTGCATACTGCTTTTTCCAATCCATAACAGTATTCATCCAAGCCTCGTGCTTCATATCAGGAAGCAGCTCGCAAAGCTTTGCAAGGATATACTTAACGTCTCCAGTAACATGGCTGTAAACGTCAATATTCTTGCCTATCTCGGCAGGGTCTATATCAATATGTATGATCTTCTTATCCTTTGCAAATGTCTTAGCGTTGCAAAGAACTCTGTCGGAAAATCTCGAGCCAAGAACTATCATAAGGTCACATTCGCTGAGCGTCATAGCGGCTGTCTTTGTGCCGTGCATACCAAGCATACCGATATAGCAGTCCTTAGTATTGTCAAGTGCGCACTGACCCATAAGTGACAATGAAACAGGTGCGTCCACTTTTCTTACGAACTCAGCCATTTCTTCTGTTGCGTCAGCAGAAACAACTCCGCCGCCTGCGTAGATAAAAGGCTTCTCAGCATTCTTTATAAGCTCTGCCGCAGCAGCTATCTCCTCGTTTATGCCCTCAGGATTGTGATTTACTACCTTCTTAGGCTCTTTCTTCTCATAGACCATAAGTGCGCCTGTGATATCCTTTGGTATATCTATAAGAACAGGACCCTTTCTGCCCTCGTTTGCAATATAGAAAGCTTCTCTGATAATGTCAGCAAGCTCCGCAGGGTCTTTCACAATGTAGTTATGCTTTGTGATAGGCATTGTTATCCCGCAGATATCTACCTCCTGAAAAGAGTCAAGGCCAAGCAGATCTCTTGTTACGTTTCCTGTGATAGCCACCATAGGGATAGAATCCATATAAGCTGTGGCGATACCTGTTACAAGGTTCGTAGCACCTGGACCTGAAGTTGCGATAACAACGCCCGTTCTGCCTGTTGTTCTTGAATATCCGTCAGCCGCATGGCAGGCAGCCTGCTCATGGGCGGTGATAACATGGTGTATCTTATCAGAATATTTATACAGCGAGTCATATATGTTTAGAACTGCTCCGCCCGGATAGCCGAACACTGTATCGACGCCCTGCTCCAGCAAACATTCAATTATAACGTCTGAGCCACGTAACTCTTTCAACATTTTTTATTTCCTCCAAATTACAAAATACATCTAAGATCATAAAAATATATCAATATATGATTATACTATATCTGCTTTAAAAAGTCAATACTTTCATTCATTTGGCTCATAAGCTCGTCCACCGTATCAGAGAAAAGCGTTGACTGCTCGTCAGGCTTCTTTTCCTCAACAGCTTCCGCATTTTCAGGCTTCTGACTTTCAAGCATATCCTGCACGCTCACTGTCTTTTCCACAGCCTTTTTTGCTGTGAGCGTTTTAAGCTCATGATCGTCAAGATAAGGCTTTATGCCCACAACGGAAACATTGTCAGTTCCGCCGTTTGTGAGGGCAAGCTCCATTATAGCGCCTAGCTTTTCAGAAACAGAAAGGTCAAGACCAAGCCCCACCACCATTTCTTCCTCAGAAACGTAATCCGACACGCCGTCTGACACTATGATTATCATATCGTCAGGTTCTTTGCCAAAATCAGCCACCAATGGTGTTTGTGCCACATCAGGTTCATTGAGAGTGCTGCCGATAGAAGATATTATGGCATTCTGATACTGTGGCTCAAGCTCTGACACATCTTCTATCCTGCCATGCTCATACATATATCGTGCATAGGATTGGTCAACGGATATCTGCCTGATAGTGCCGTTCACATAGCGGTACATTCTGCTGTCGCCAACGTTTATGCACATTGCTCTGCTTTCCTCGTCCACCGCAAGGCAACACAGGGTGGTCTGCATATTTGCAGCGTTTTCAGCCCTTACGCCCTGCTTTTTTATTTTGTTGTGAACATCAATAAGCGTTCTTTTCATATCCACCCCTGAATTATATTCAAGAATGGAAAGATGCCTTAAACAAAGCTCCGAGGCGACCTCTCCTGCATTTTCTCCACCAACGCCGTCGCAAACGGCTGCAATAAAAGGAGCAGCGACAGTTGATTCATAGCTGCCGCTGTTGATGACCTCGTGGTCTATTAAAATGCAGTCCTCATTCTGTTCACGGTAATTTCCCTTGTCTGTTATTCCGAAAATATAATAATACATTTATTATCACCGTCTGAAAACTGGTATCGTGCTGTTATATCATATCTGCAACAAGACTGCCCATTTCCTTACAGCCAACGTGCTTCATACCCTCTGACATGATATCCCCTGTTCTGTAGCCTGCTTCAAGGACTTTCTTGACAGCATTGTCGATAGCGTCTGCTTCCTTATCCATATCGAAAGAAAATCTCAGAAGCATTGAAGCTGAAAGGATAGTAGCGATAGGGTTAGCCTTATCCTGTCCTGCGATATCAGGTGCAGAGCCGTGGCTAGGCTCATACATACCGAACTTTGTGTCGTTCAGTGAAGCGGAAGCCAGCATACCAAGTGAGCCTGATATCATAGCGGCTTCGTCTGAAAGGATATCACCGAACATATTCTCTGTAAGGATAACGTCAAACTGCTTAGGATCTCTTACAAGCTGCATTGCGCAGTTGTCAACAAGCATATGCTCAAGCTCGACCTCAGGATAATCCTTAGCTACCTCGTTTACTACCTTTCTCCAAAGTCTTGAAGAATCAAGAACGTTAGCCTTATCAACGCTTGTAACTTTCTTTCTTCTCTTCATGGCGATGTCAAAGCCACGGATAGCAATTCTTCTTATCTCGTTCTCGTTATATGTAAGAGTATCAACGGCAGTTTCAACGCCGTCAACGTTCTCTGTCTTTCTCGCACCAAAATACAGACCGCCTGTAAGCTCTCTCATTATCATCATGTCAAAGCCGTCGCCGATTATGTCATCTTTAAGCGGGCAAGCTTCTCTAAGCTCAGGATAAAGATTTGCAGGACGCAGGTTGGCGAACAGACCAAGCTCTTTTCTTATTTTCAGAAGTCCGGCTTCAGGTCTGAGGTTCGGAGCAAGCTTATACCATGGTGAAGTGGAAGTATTTCCGCCGATAGAGCCAAGCAGAACTGCGTCTGAGTTCTTTGCTATCTCGACAGCCTCGTCTGTAAGCGGAACGCCATATTTATCTATAGAACAGCCGCCCATAAGGATATCAGTATAAACAAACTTATGACCGAACTTTTCAGCAACCTTGTCGAGGACCTTCTGTGCTTCTGTTACTATTTCAGGGCCTATCCCGTCGCCCTTTATAACTGTTATTTTCTTTTCCATGTTATTTTTCCTCCTCAGAATTTAAAGTCGAAACGCTTATCTCGCAGGAATAGCTCTGCTTTTCGGCTGTCATGAACAAAATGCCTGTATAGACCGAACACTCGCCGTCAATAAGCTTCTTTTTGCAATAATCGTCAGCAGCCATGCCTTTGAGCTGATACTGCATATAACTGTCCGCCGTATCAGTGCCGTCAAAGTTCACCTGACTATAGTCTATCTCCTCGCCGTCCATATAATATGACCAGTAGTAAGACAAACCGTCAGAGCCTTTGACCTTTATGCTGTTGGGTGAAACAGTGCTGTCTATGCTTGCTTCGTCTATATTCGCCCAAAGTCCGTTGAAAGTGGAGAATCCAGCACCATTTATCTCAGGCTTATTGCAGGCAAAGGTCTTTGTTGTAACGCCTTTTTTATCGGTCTTTTCGTCCTTTTCCACAAGCACTATACTGCTGTTTGAAGCAGTTCCCCTTGCAAAACTGCCGCCAAGCTTTCTATTTATCTCTGCAGAGCTTAGGGTCAGGTCTATCTTGCTGCCGTCCACCATTACCATAAAAGGCAGAAAATCCTTGCTGCTGTATTCAAATTTATTACTGCTCTCCTCTTTTTTCGAGCAGCCTGCGCTGCACACCAGCATTACCCCTGCTGCAAGTGCCGCAAATAGCTTTTTAGCTTTCATAGCTTCACCCCTTCATAGAAACAGTTCAAGGGCGACCCCTTTTGAGAGATCCCCCTTAAAGCTTCAAAATATCTTATTTAAGTGAGTTAAGAAGACCATTGCTGTTGATGATATTGATAAGAAACTCAGGGAACGACTGACCCTGATAAGTCTCATTCTTGGTCTTGTTTGTGATAACGCCACTGTCGAAATCTATCTCCACCTCGTCACCGTTATCTATCTTCTCGGCAGCTTCCTCGCACTCGATGATAGGAAGTCCGATATTTATAGCGTTTCTGTAGAATATTCTTGCGAATGTCTTTGCTATAACGCAGGATATCCCGCTCGCCTTGATAGCAGCAGGCGCATGCTCTCTTGATGAACCGCAGCCGAAATTGCTCTTTGCTACCATTATATCGCCCTTCTGAACGTTCTTTGCAAAGTCAACGTCAATATCCTCCATGCAGTGCTGTGCAAGCTCCTGCATATCAGGTGTGTTGAGGTATCTTGCAGGGATAATAACGTCTGTGTCTACGTTATCCCCGTATTTATGTACTTTTCCGCAAGCTTTCATTATGAAAACCCCTTTCGTCAAACTTTATCAGCCCTGCTTGAACTCTGACGAATGGAATATATTTTCTCCTATCGCCTGTTTTCTAAGCTCTTCATATATCTTTTCAAGATACGGGCCGTCTATAGTATCCTTGTTTCTTGTAATAAAATAGCAGATCTTTACCTTGTGGAACATTCCCTCTTTAACGAGAGCATACACAGGTGTACCCCCGATATTGGAGGTATAAAAGGTATTGAAGCCCTTCTTGTCAATAAGAGCCTGCGTCATTTCCACGGTAAATGTATTTTTGTCATGGAGTTCCTGAATGATCTCGTCAGCCTTCTCCTCACGCTGATAGTCATTTAGTGAAGTTCCGTACTTCTTTGTAACAATACTAAGAAGTATATCGGAGAATATTTCCCTAAGATAATTTTTCATCTGTTCTCGCTCCCAAGTCATATATGCGGTCATGCCGCATATAAATTATTCCCCCAACGCAAGATCTGTCAGCTGATTTTCTCCCCGAATATCACATAACTTCCGACGGCTGTGAGATCTTGCCTGTCACAGCTGAAGCGGCGGCAACGTAAGGTGAAGCCAGATAAACCTCTGATTCTGGGTGACCCATACGTCCCACGAAATTTCTGTTTGTTGTTGCAACGGCTCTTTCGCCCTTTGCAAGAATACCCATATGTCCGCCAAGACATGGACCGCAGGTAGGTGTAGAAACCGCACAGCCTGCATTTATGAATATCTCCAGCAGACCCTCTTTCATGGCCTGCATATATACCTTCTGTGTGGCAGGGATAACGATACATCTAACGTTCTTTGCCACCTTTTTGCCGTCAAGTATCTCAGCGGCACATCTCAGATCCTCTATCCTGCCGTTCGTACATGAGCCGATGACCACCTGATCTATCTTGACCTCAGGGATATCGTCAAATGTTCTTGCGTTCTCAGGCAGATGAGGGAAAGCAACTGTAGGCTTTATCTGGCTGAGGTCAATAGTGTATTCAGCCTCATACTCAGCGTCATCGTCAGCCTTGTATATCTTATATTCTCTGTCTACCTTATCCTTGATGTAATCAAGTGTAACATCGTCAACTGCAAATATGCCGTTCTTTGCACCTGCTTCGATAGCCATGTTAGCCATGCAAAGCCTGTCCTCCATGGAAAGGTTCTTCAGACCCTCGCCTGAAAATTCCATAGACTTGTAAAGTGCGCCGTCAACGCCTATCATGCCGATTATATGAAGTATAACGTCCTTAGCGGCACTATACTTTGGAAGCTTGCCTACGATATTGAACTTGATAGCGGCAGGGACTTTGAACCAAGTCTTTCCCTTTGCCATGCCTGCGCACATATCTGTTGAGCCGATACCTGTTGAAAATGCGCCAAGTGCGCCATATGTACAAGTATGTGAGTCAGCACCGATAACGCAGTCGCCTGGAGCGACAAGTCCTTTTTCAGGAAGCAGAGCGTGTTCAATGCCCATATCGCCAACGTCGAAATAATTCTTTATGTCATACTTTGAAGCAAAATCACGGCAGGTCTTGCACTGTGTAGCGGATTTGATATCCTTGTTAGGTGCAAAGTGATCCATGACCATTGTGACCTTATTCTTATCGAAAACATCTGTGAAGCCCGCTTTATTGAACTCGTTTATAGCCACAGGTGACGTAACGTCGTTGCCGAGAACCAGGTCAAGGTTCGCCATTATAAGCTGACCTGCCTTGACTTCGTCAAGACCTGCGTGGGCTGCCAGAATTTTCTGAGTCATTGTCATACCCATTTAATATTACTCCTTACTATCAGATCTCAGAGTTTACCAAGATCCTTTATTTTTTATACCCATTTATTATACCACTATTTTGATGTTAATGCAAATACATATTTATTATATATCTATGAATAATATTTATACTAAACGTTTGAGATAGGAACATATCTCTTTTGCTTTTACATATAAAATGCGAAAATTTTAATCAGATTTTATACAATAGCACTAAATATTAACTGAAATATCCTTCACAACATCACAAAATACGAACATTCACGGGAAAATACCGTCAACCCTCTTGACTTCATTTACATGGCATAGCTGTTCTCTTTCTGCAAAAAATAATGTTACAAAGAAAAAAGGAGGAAACAGCAATGAAGATGAAGTCAATGATAACAGGCGTTTCAATGGCGATAGCCGCAGGAACAGTGGCTTATGCAGTCACAGAGGCGACATCAAGCGAAAAGAAAATGCTCAAAAGCCGCACAGGACGTGCTATCAGAGCTATCGGTGACGTAATGGACGGCATTTCAATGATGATGAAATAGTCCTCATGCAGGAGCGTACCATGGTGGTAACGCTCCTGTTTTTTTGCATTTTTAACTCTGACTTATCTTTTTCAGCAGTGTAAGAGCGTCGATAACATCGACCTTTCCATCACCGTTCATATCCGCACGCTTTAGCTGAGCGGAGTCAAGCTGCGTCTTGCCTGCATTGTAACGCAGCATGAGCAAAGCGTCCACAACTGTCAGATACTTGTCACCATTCACATCTCCCTGCTGCAGGGTCTGTGAAGCGGCTTTTCTTGTTATTTTTATGGTGTATGTCCGTTTCACACCGCTTGCCGCTGTGCAGGTGACCTTGACAGTGTTTTCGCCGGTTTTAAGGCTCACCTTGCCCTTTCCAGACACCTTTGCACTTTTGCCCAGCGGATTTGCATTAACAGTAACAGAAGAAACCTCCGCATTGACTTTGGCAGTATAGCTTGCGGTGAACTTATCGAATTTTGGTGAAATGCTCGTGCCTGAAACGCTGAGAGATTTAAGGTAATTGTTGTTATCTCCACTGCTTGTAGGCTTTGGACAAAGTTTATCAGGCATATTGTTGTAAACAGGTATCTTGAACTCCATTGCACTGTTCAAAATATCCTGAGAATAGGCGTTTTTTAGGCTTATTGCTTCATTCGCCTGACCGAAAACGCAGGTCATATACTGGTGGTAATAAAGACCGTTTCCGCCGTCTACCATATCAAATTTTTGCAGATAAAGGGTATCCTGACCCTTTGTTATGTAGCCTGTGCCTAAGAATATCGAGCCGCCCACTATGGACTTGTATTGATTTGTCCAAGGAAGAAGATAGGTCGGATTAGTAGTTTTTGCATACTTACAGCCCATTTCTGCGGCTGTCATGGTAGAGGTCGCATAAGCCTGAATGTCAAAGAAGTTGAAATAATTCTCATAGCCTTTCACAGTACCAAGGGATTGCGGCGCACCATTTACGCCCTGCTCGTTTCTGCACCTTGAAGCAAGATGATAAGGTGAAACGCCCGATTTCTTTGCAGCGTCCATAAAGGTCTGCGAATATGTATACTTTTTCTTTGTGTCAGGACAAGTGTAGCTTCCACTCATAAAAGTGTCTGCAAGAATAGTTTTTACACCGCTTTCCGTCTGATACGAGGGATCATATGACTGATTTTCAAACATGAAAATGTATGTATCGTTGAGAAAATTTCTCGGATCCATATAATACATTATTATCTCTTTTGAAGCCGCTACCCACGAGCCGTCAAGCCCATACCAATAACCGCCGTTAAAATCATATGCGCCCTTTTCCATTGACTTCCATGAAGCCAGTGCCGACGAGTGGACAAGGTTTCTGCCCACAACACATTCTTCCTTTAACGCAGTGTTCCAATTCACGCCAAGCTTCTGAGCGGTAAATATCCACTTTGGGTGCTGTTCATGGAGCGTTCTAAGATATGGTTTATAGCTTTCAGGAAAGCCCTGCTTTGTCATATAGCTCTCAAAATCAGCGTCAGAACTGCTCTGCGAACCGCTTGATGTCAGCTGAACATATGCTGCAGAAACATAGCCCGTCACATTACCGCATGATATCTTATACCATTTCGCACCGCTTGAGTCGGTGGTTTCGGAAAGTATAGTCAGGCTGTCGCCATAGCTTACTGTGCCTGTTTTAGAATAGCCTGTGCCTGCACCGCTGCGAACGTTCAGAACGTCTGCCGTACAGCTTCCCGTCATATTTGCCGCCGAAGCCGTCAAACATGAAGCCGTCATTGACACTGCAACAGCAAATGACAGGATATATGAAATTATCTTTTTTATCAACTCGTTCACCTCAGAAGATATAGGCAATACCTCAACAAGGCACGCCTATGTATAAGTCCTTATTTTTACACACATTGGTTTGTACATTTTTCTGTATCAAGTACAAAACTTCACCCTCATTATAGTACATTTCTAAGGGCTTTGTCAACAGTCTTTTTGATTCATAAAAAATTTACATTTAGTAAAATGCAGCTTTCACTTAAAAGTTACAGATTTATTACAGCCTATTTAGTGGCTTTGCTGTTGATCGGTACATACATATTGTGACACAAATGCTCTCATTATAAATATATCCAAAAAAATATGCTTATTTTCGCTGTTTTGACTATTGACGTGTTACTTTATATTGTGATATAATCCTATTACGACAAAGGTAACAGAACTTGTAATATTTTATAATGAAATATTACAAATTAAAGACAAAACAATAGTAAACAAAATTAATCAAGAGCAAAATACTGACAGAAAAACACGATTTTGCAACGGAGGTATCAAATGAAAAAACTGAAAATAAACAAGATGGCGCTGTCGGTAGCAACAGCGTTTCTTATGCTCACGAGCATTGTTTCCACAGTGGCTAGTGCATCAGGCGGAAACGAGATAAAGCTCACAAGCGACAAGAATTTTGCACAGGCAGGCGACAGCATAAACGTAAAAGCGAGCCTTGAGCCTGATAAAACAGGCGTTGCAGGCTTCACTATAGACCTGCATTATGACCCGTCAAAGGTAACAGTATATGTGCCGACCGATGAGGAGAGCGAGAGTACATACAATGTGGGAAGCAAATTCTCTGTTATAACCAACTATGTTGCTTCATCAGGCACTATAAAAATAGTCGGTGCAAACCTCACAGGCTCTAACATAAAGGACAGAACAGACCTTGCCCTTGCGACTTTCAAGGTAAAGGACGGCGTAACAGGCAAGATAAACTATTGGGTAGAGGTTGAAACAATGGTGGCGGAAGCTGACGGTGGATACAAGTCAGTTTCATACTCAGCACCTACAGAGGGTTCACCGCTCACTGTCAGTGCAGGGGAGGAGATCACAACAACTCCTGCAACGACCACTACGACTGCTTCATCTAAGGCTGAAGCTACTACAACTACATCAAAGTCGACCACAACTACAACGACGACTACAGCGAAGACTACGACCAAGTCCGAAGCGACTACCACAACTACGGCTAAGTCTGAGAAAGTTACAACAACTACGACAAAGCCTGTTGAAACCACCACAACGACTACAACAGCAAAGAGCGAAACTCAGACCACTACAACCGCAACATCTGCACAGCCTGAGTCCGAACCGCTTTTCACACACAAGCAGGGTGACGCTGACTTCAACAGCGAAACTTCCCTTCAGTTCGGTTTCAAGCTTTCTGACTACATAACAGACTATTCACAGCATTACAATGTAAAGGTCAACGTAAAGTCATCAGGCAACGCAAGCGGTGCAGTCGGTGCGTTGGTTGACGGAAGCTGGTCTGCACAGAGCACGAAGCTCACAGGCGGCGAGGAAGCACAGTGGATATACTCAGATCTTGACCCTTCAAGAACAAGTGACGAGGTTTTCGTACAGCTTTATTACTTAAAGGCAAATGCAGATTTTCAGATAGCTTCCGTGGAAGTAACACCTGTCAAGGAAGCAGTTGACACATCAGCCGTTACAAAGGTCACAGCGGCAGAACCAAAGCCTGCTGACGATACAACGACCACAACTACTACAACAGCAAGCACAGAGCCAAAGGCTGACGAAAACACACAGCCTGAAAGCACCACCACAACAGCAGCCAGACAGCCTGAAAATGTCGGTGCGGCTGTTACTACAGTAAGCGAGGGCGACAGTTCGCAGGAGCTTACAGGATCACAGGCAACAGAAAAGATACAGCAGATAGTTGACGAGGCCTCATCGCAGGCTGACAGCTCAAAAGTAAATCCGTCAACAGGCGTTGAAATGACAAAGAACATTCTTACTGTCATTGCCGCAGGATATGTTATTTTTGCGATATTTGCAGTTATCTTCAACAGATTTGCCGCAAAGGACGAAGAATAATAACCGAATATATTTCTTTTGGCTATAAAAACGGACGTTTCCATCGGAAGCGTCCGTTTTTCGTCAGGAACACCAAGGGGATAGTGTGATCCTGCATTTTATTGATCTTCTATAACAGGCGGAATGAAATTCTCTAAGGCGCTGAGAAGCTTCGGATGTCGTATAACAAAATGTATAGCAGGCGCGTTTCCCTTTGATATCATCGCCCACTGACCTTCATGGATCAGTATTTGCAAATTGCAGAAGGTCTGCCGCTTAGCATATTTAAGGCTATAGTTTTCATGTGTCTGTGCATAGCGTTCTGTGCTTTTTAAATGTGCAGAATAATCATCATAGCTGTAAAGAACATCACTGGCACAGAATACGCCCGACAGGTCAAGGGCATGGGGACGTGTTTCAAATTCCTCTCGGGAAAGACAGCATATCTCGTCCTCTATGGTCATGGTTTCCAGTATGCTCTCAACTCGCTTTTTACGCTCGTTGACATAAGCTTTTATATCTCTGCCCCGGCGGTCGTCAATGCCGTTTCTGTCAAGTATACTATTGAGCAGGTCATTATCCATAGTATAAACAGGCAGAGCAGATAAAATACTCCTGCGCCCGCCACGTCTGTGAGAGTCGGCAGTGAGAAAATCGCTGAAATCTTTTTTCCTGTCACTTCGGTATATCTCCATAAGCGGGCAGGCGTTTGAAAGCAGATCATTGGCACGTTTACGATAATATCCAAGCTCCTTCTTGGACTTGGTCAGATAATATCTGCCCTCGCTGTGAAAGCCTGCCACGGCTTCCCCTGAAAGAGCCGCCGCACCTGATACCTTCAGCAAATGCAAAAAAGCATTATTCTGTACGTTTTTCAAATAGTAAGGCGCTATCTGCCCCGTCATATACATCGGTATCCAGCTTTCAAGACCAAGCATCATATCATCTAAGGAGCGGTCAAGATTATGTATCTGACAAAGGTGCAGACCCTTTTTAAGCATCAGAGCCATACCGAACATCCACTTCTTCGGAAATTCGGGATCATCAGCCATTTCCTTCATAGGCATATCACTGTACATTATCACAGGCTCATTAGAACGTGACAAGACTGTGGCTTTCAGAAAATCAAGCTCACTTTCCATCATTTCCTTGATGCCAAAATAACTTTTTGACACAGGAAGCTGAAAAGGCAATGCAGGTACTTTCATTTCATCAAAACGTATCACCTTTATGTATACGTTCAGGTCAAACTCATCAAGCTTATCAAGAAACTTTTCAATTCCACCGCTTTTTATCTCTCTGCTCTGTCTGGCATGATCGCTGAACAGCCATTTGCATATCACTTCATAACGCTGTGACACATCCTCTATATCACTTTCATTACAGCCCACAAGCTGTGCGACCGCTGATATCTCTGTGGGAGTTTTAAGCTCCCTTGCAGTAAAGCCTGCTATTGCGGCGACAAAGCGTTCAGGGTCGGCAGGCTTTCTAGTACCGTTCCGTATACGGAAAACGGTGGAAACATCATAATTTATCTCCTTGCACATACGCTTAATGTTTATATCAAGGGCTGAGATAAGGGTATTGAAATTTTGCCGCATAGACTCTCTGTCGGCAGGTATGATATCTTCACAGTCAAGAAAAGCTCTTTTTATGTTCTCCCTTGTCATATCGCCATAGCCTTTTTCCCTTGCCACAGCCTCAAGAGCGTTGCAAAGCCCGTCAAACGCCACAGTGTCTATCTCAGGTATTCTCTCTCCGCTTCTGTATCTGCTAAATGTTGAGGGAGATATCCCTGACAACTCGCAAAGTTCCTTTGCCGTGCAGGAAAGCTGTTCTATATACTTACCAAGCTGTTCACAAAACTTCATTTTAACGATCCCTCCCGCTGTCATATGGTATTACGTTAATTATATATCATATTTATCAAAAAAGGAAGTCCCCCACGATATATAATTTCAGAATTGGCATATGACTATTATGAAATAAATCACAAATTTATTCATAGATTTGTTATAATGTGATAAAGGATATCACATTAGGGAAAATACAAAGTAATGGAGGTGTGCTTATAGGATAATAACGAACATGAAAAAATTATAATATCAAAAGGAGATGTATATTATGAAAAAACGATCACTGCAAGGGAGAATAACCGCTTTTATCCTTACCCTATGTTTGGCAGCACCACAAATGTCTATGTTGACATTTGCTGAAAATTCTACAGTCAGTAATGAAACGGAACTGAAGTCGGCATTGGAAAATACGGAATTTGCAGAGATCAAGTTGGGCGGAAACATTGAGACCACCTGGGAACTAGATGTGGAGCGCACTGTTACTCTTGATCTCAACGGATATACCCTGAGCTGCAGCTCGACAGATGAGGATATAATTCGGGTGCGCAGCAGCGGAAACCTAACAGTAAAGGACAGCGGCACCAATGGCAAGATCGATGGGCAGAACAAGAACTGCGGATTTGAAGTCAAGGGCGGAACGCTTACTCTAGAGAGCGGCAGTATCGTGAATTGCACGGATGCCGACGGAGACGGCGGCGCAGTGGATGTATCCAACACTGGTGTAACGGAAACTCCGGTCAAGTACGGCAAGTTCGTTATGAACGGCGGTACTATTAAGGATTGCAAAGCAGGTGATGACGGCGCTGCTGTGGATATAGGCATGGGCTGCACATTTACAATGAACGATGGTACGATCAGCAACTGCAGAGCGGAGGACGACGGCGGTGCTGTATTTGTCAAGCAGGGCGGCTTCTTCGTGATGAACAGCGGAACGATTGAAAACTGTTCTGCATGCAATAATGGCGGTGCAGTGAACATATACGAAAATGGCAGCTTCACCATGACCGGCGGCACAATTAAGGACTGCAAGGTAGACTTGGGAGGTCTCGGCAATGCAGTATATGGCAAAAACAATACGGCGATCGTTGTCATTTCTGGAGGTACGATCAAGAACTGTGGTGTATTTCCATGGCCTTTTGATGAGTTCACAGTGACATTTGATTCAGACGGCGGAAGTGCAGTGTCAGAGCAAAAGGTATTGAATACTTCTGCGATCGAGCCAAATGAACCGAAGAGGAACGGCTATGATTTTGCTGGGTGGTATCTAAATGATGCAAAGTATACCTTTGATACCAAGATCACTGGGAATATTACTCTAAAAGCACATTGGACGCCTGCGGCAACTTTAAGCAGTATTAACATGATCGATATCGAAAACGTGAAGCTCGATTATCAGCCGGGCAATGCCCCGCAGGCATCGGCCAAGCGAACAGGCACTAATCAGGATAAATATGATATTCTCTTTGAATGCTGGGAAAAGTAGGAAAAGGACGCCGACGACACCATGTACACGGTTGGCTACTGGTATTCTGATGAAAGCGTTTATTCGGACGACGATGTTCGATTCAATACCTTTGAAAAGGGCGGAAGGTATATATATTCCGTGAAACTTCAGGCAAAGGACGGCTATACCTTCGATCGCAATTTGAAAAATGAAAATGTTACACTGAATGGAGCAAGCCTGCCGTCTAGCACGTGGGTCATGGTGATGGATGACGGCAAGACCTGTCTTATTAGATATGGAACAGAGCTGCGCCCCGGTCAGGCTGTTGAAGAGATCCGACTTGATGCCATTATCAACTTTAATGCCGGAGATAAACCGCTTTTCAGCACCGGTGTCATTGACCCTATCGTTGACACCGATCATCAGCGGTGGGACGCCAATGACGGCAGCGGTTATGGCATCACATCAAGCGATTTCTGGAACAATCGCTATAACGGCAAGCTCATTACGGAGTTTGAAGCCGGCAAGAGCTACACCTATGGCGTATATTTTAAAATTTCCGATTTGGGCATGGAAGAGGGCTACCGCTTCGATCAGAACACGAAGCTCTATATCAACGACGAAGAAATCACCCTGACACCCGATCAGATCGATGTGGATGATAGCGGTGAAACCATTTGGTTCAGCAATGTATTGACCATGACGCCGTCCACCGTGAAAGTTATTGATGTGGTGGAGATCAACGACGCCACCATCAACTTCAAGGACGGCGACAAGCCCGTGTTTACAGGCAATGTGCCAGACGGCGCAAACTATGCGCTCCGAGCTGCTTGGTGGGAGCTTGACAGCAAGACCGGTCTAATCTCTACAGAGCCAGAGTGGGGAAGCGAAATTTATGAAAACAAGATCACCGCTTTTGAAGCCGGAAAGACTTACTATTATGGTGTGTATGTGACGGCTGTTGGTTTTGTTGAGAGTGAAAATACCTATTACATATTCGGACCAGACACTAAGCTTAAGATAAACGGCGAATTTGTAAATTACAAACGCTATGAAAATGATACGAGCGACGGCTCTGACGGCACCTTGTGGGTCATCACTGACCTTACTATGACACCAAAGGCAAATGATACAAGCTCTGACAGCAGCGATACAAACTCAGACAGCAAAGACACAAGTTCAAATAACAGTGGCGCAAGCACAAACAGCAACTCAAATACTGACAGCAAGAACCCTGCCAAGAACAACGCAGGAAGCACAAACCCTAACACAGGCAATAATGTTAGCGGTATACTGCTTACATTCGTTATAGCCGGAAGCGGACTTGTGATTGCAGGCAAAAGATCACGCAAAAACAAATAACAGCATGAGCTGACAAAAGACGGGCGTTTCAAAGCGAAACGTCCGTCTTTTTATATCCGTATCAAATTTACTTGTTCTGTGCCTTAAAGATAACGCCCGTTACCTTTGGACCTGCGTTTATTGCAATTGCCGCACCTATCTGATAGCACTCAGCAGGTGGATAGCCCACCTTCTTCGTCATGGCCTGCACCATTTCATCTCTCACGCTTTCGTCATTGCCGTAAACAATGCAGTAAGGTGTCTGCGGTATCATTTCCTTTACAGTCAGGTCAAGTATCTTTGGCACGATCGCCTTGTCGCCTCTTACCTTTGTTTCTGTAACGATAGCATGGTCATGTATCCTCATGATAGGTCTAAGACCCATTACCTCGCCCACAAAAGCAGCCGCAGACGGAATTCTTCCTGACTTCTTTGCATATTTGAGTGTATATGGTGCAAAGAAAATAACACAGTTCTTTATCCAGTCCTCCATAAATGCCACGATATCAGCCGCAGAAACGTCCTTTGTGGCTTTCATTGCGCCCTGAACTACTGCATAGCCATACGCTCCTGTGTAGCTCTCGCCGTCTATATTGTATATAGTGAACTTGCCCTTTGCCTCAGGGTGAGCGGAATAAAACTCCTCTGCCGCCATAACAGCGTTGTTGTATGTTGCCGAGCCTTTTGAGTTTATGGTAGTGTTTATAACATCAGTATAGCCCTCGCTGTAGAGCTTCTCAAAAGTTTCCTGATATTCAAAGGCTGTTATCTGCGATGTAACAGGTATGCCGTCAAAATCGTCAAGCATTTTGTAGAATTTCTCGTTGTCGAAATCTATCCTTGATGTGTAGCTGTCATCACCCATTGCCACCTTGAAATTCATTATCTGGATATCCAGCTTCTTTTCAAGCTCCTCAGTGATATCGCTCGCTGAGTCGGTAAGAAATTTTATTTTTGCCATAAATTCACCCTCCGTTTTTTATTTATTTTATTCGTCCCATGTATATTGCGTCAGCTTGCCCTCTCTGCCAAGGTCGGGATAATCCCACTGTCTTAACACCTCATAGCAGGCTATCGCCACTGAGTTTGACAGATTAAGGCTTCTGAGCGTTTTCCTCATTGGTATCCGCACACAGCTTTGGGGATTTTCATAAAGCAGTTTCTCAGGCAGACCCTTGTCCTCCCTGCCGAAAATTATATACACTTCCCTATCCTGCGGATAATCCACATCTGAGTGCACCTTTCTGCCCTTTGTGGTAAAAAAGTAAAACTCACCACTGTTTTTGGAGAAAAAGTCGTCAATATTATCATACTCGTATATTTCAAGCTTATCCCAGTAATCAAGCCCTGCACGCTTTAGCTTTTTGTCGCTTATCTCAAAGCCGTAAGGCTTCACAAGATGCAGTGCCGCACCTGTCACTGCACAAGTCCTTGAAATATTGCCTGTGTTCTGCGGTATCTGCGGCTCTACAAGCACAATATTAAGTCTGTTCATCTTCGGTAACACTTCCAAATATCACAAATTCGTATAGTCCCTAAGCTCCTGATAGCTTGTGAGCCAAGGAAGCTGACCCTCCAGCATAAGACCGTCTGTCCATGGAGTCTGGTAGCTGTATGTAGTCTTGACAGTAAGCTCTGTGAACGCTGTGGCTCTGTTCATTGCGATAGGCAGGCTGTCACCCTTGAGAAGTCCTCCAATAAGAACACTTGTGAACATATCTCCCGTTCCTGAATAGTGTGCAGGAACATAATCATTCTTTATTTTCCAAAAGCTATTATTTTCTTTATCATAGCCCACAGTTGACATTCCGCCGTCTGCAAGATTTACGCTTGTGATAACAACGATCTTTGCGCCCTGCTTTGAAAGCCTTACAAGCCATGATTTTATCTCAGAACTGCGCATTGAAGCCGTAGGATATTCCTCGCCAAGAAGTATAGCCGCCTCTGTGAGGTTAGGCGTGATTATATCCGCCACCTTTACAAGCTCGACCATACGGCTGCAAAGCTCCTTTGTGTAGGTCTTATATGCCTTTCCGCCGTCACCCATAACAGGGTCTACGACCTTCAGGGCGTCAGGAAAAGCCTCGAAAAACTCAAGGCAGTGATCTATCTGCTCGCTTGAAGCCAGGAACCCGCTGTACACACAGTCAAATTTCATATCCATTTTTTTGTAGTGTTCCAATGCAGGCTTCATAAAGTCTGTAAGATCTCTCATAACAAACTCGCTGTAGCCGGTGTGTGCCGAAAGCACAGCCGTAGGCACAGGACACACCTGAATGCCCATAGCGGAAAGCACAGGTATCACCACTGTTAGCGAACACCGGCCAAGACCTGATATATCCTGAATGGAAACAACCTTTTTACAACCCTGCATAATAAAACCCTCTTAAAAAATACTCATAAATATTATTATAACATATCCATCAGGATTTTTCAATAGCCCATGGCTTGTCGGCAATATTTTTTTCACTATATTTTTTCATATTGTTCATATCAATATGATATGATTTACGTGCTCTATGAAAAGCAACAAAAAAGTGCCATTTTTCGCACTTTTTAGGCTAGCACCTACAAAATTCATCATGATAATTTGTACAAATTTAGTCTTGCAAAAACGTTTAAAATAGTATATAATATGTTTATTAAAGCAAAGTGATTTTGTTTATAACACCAAACCAATTATCAAAGAAAGAAACAAATGTATGAAAATAAAGAAGGAAATAAACCTCTTTGCGGGAATGTTCACCGCAGAGGAAATATATCGCTATGGTGATATCATACTGCTGTTAGGTCATATAATATATCTTGTGCTGTTTTATCGGTTCGGAGTATACCAAATGGTATATTACAACTATTTCAGCGTAGCATTCTATGCAGTGATGTATTTCCTGCTTCATTTTAAGAAGATAGGCAAAATGTCATTTACTTACCTTGTGCTTGGCGAGATAATAGTACACGCCTGCATGGGTGCTTATTACATAGGCTGGTCAGCAGGATTTACGCAGATAATGCTGTGTATAATACCTATTCCATTTTTTATTGCACAAAACAGGAAAGCGATACCATATATACTTTCGTCCTTTGATGTTGTTGTGTTCATAGTCATGCGTATCATAGTCACAAACAGGGTCGCACCTTACAGCTTTGATACCAACAGAGAGAATATCTTATACATTTACAATACTCTATGCAGCTTTATTATAATTATCTATGTATCTTCCATATACATTTTCACAAATGAGCATAACAAGCGTGAAGCAAAAGCACAGAACGAAAAGCTTCAAAAGCTCGCCACTATCGACCCACTCACTCAGCTTTTCAACCGCCGTGCCATGATGGATTTTATCAAAAAGATAGAAAGCAACAGCCGCAGGACAAACAGCGTATATTCTATGTGTTTGGGCGATATCGATGATTTCAAGCACGTTAATGATACATATGGTCACGAAGTCGGTGACAAGGTACTTAGAGTGGTATCAGATGTTATAGCTGGAAACGTGCCTAGCGAGGGCTATGTGTGCCGTTGGGGCGGTGAGGAAATACTATTCGTTGTTCCGAATACAGACACAGAAAGCTGTGAGAAGATAGCAAAGAGCATTTGCCAGAAAATACATGAGTGTACATTTAAGGAAAATTCTCGAAGTTTCAATATATCCATGACTTTTGGAGTTTACTCAGTGACTCCGAACGAAAACTATGACGAGGGTATCTCAAAAGTGGATAAGCTGCTATACAAGGGCAAAAATCAGGGCAAAAACTGCGTTGTATCTAAATAAAATCAAGGCAGCCGTGTAGGAAAAACTCCACGGCTGCCTTTTTCATGCCTATTTTGCAGAGAGATATCCTCTCATGTCTACAGAAAGGCGTTCCTCAAGACATATAAGCTCCTTGGCAATGCTCTTGGACTTCTCGTCTGCCGCCTTATAATTGTTGAGATATCCAGACAGGGACTTCACGCCCATATTACAGCCGTCTGTTATAAAATCTGCCACAGCGTCGTCACTGCTCTCTGCCGCAAGCTTGAAGTTGGTTTTAAGCCATGCCATGCCCTTTGCCATAGCAGGCGGCTCTTTTCCGCTGTCATGATATGAATTTAAAAGTCCCTGAAGCTTCTCTTGTATCTCCACATGCCCTGCAAGATTTTTCTCTAACGTTCGCTTTAGCTCTCCGTTTGAAGTATATTTCAGCGAATCCTCAATAGACTGCACGCCCATTTTTATTCCTGCATCGCACTCCCTGAGAAGCTTTATTGTATCCTTTTCTATCATCTAAGTTCGCTCCTTTCATAACTGCAAATAGTTTTCCACAAAAAATTCTCTTTATGCCTGCATAAATTCAGCAAAAACCATTGAAAAATCTTTAAATTTGTGATATAATTTCTTCATGGCTTATGCCTGAAGTATATAAGGGGGTATTTTAAATGGGAGAACACAAACATTACAAAGAGTCGGGCAAATTCAGCCCAGTTGGAGCAGTGCTCATGGTGCTTGCAACGGCAGTATGCGGCGGATTGCTTTTCTGGCTCTATCTGCTTTTTGAGGGCTGGTGCACTATCATCTATCTCAATGTTATCGCTGCGATAGCGGTGTCATGCGCACTTGGCTTTGTGGGAGGAAAGATAGTCAGAGCATTCAAAATGCGAAACACAGTTGTGGCAGTTGCCTGTGCAGTAGTGGGCTTTTTATTTGCCTCATATTTTAAATGGGCGCTGTATGATTACAACGATCTGAAAAAATATGGCTATGAGCTTATGAGTGAATACACAGCCTATGATTATTATGACGAGCTGAATATGCTTTTCGATGAAAACACAGACGGCTTCGGTGATTATTATGACTTTTATCACCAGACCAAGGCATATGATCTTTTCAGCAACGATTCAACAGGCGATTTCACAGACGAGGACATTGCCACCATGCAGAAAAAGTCTGTATGGCAGTTTTTCGAGCTTGACAAGCTTCTTGGCAAGGATAAAAAATCCGCACAGAAAAGCCTTGAAAAGTCATACACCATGAACGCATATGACTACACCTACGATTTCAGGAAGTATGACAAGACAGGTCTTTTTGACATAATCGCACACCCGTCTGACCTTTGGAATGATATAAAGTCTATCAACAAGGAGGGTCGCTGGTCTTACAAGTCATCACATTCATCAAGAGATAACGGCTCGCTTGTGAACGGCACGATCCTGTGGATAGTATGGGGCAGCGAATTTATCCTTCTGCTGGCTTTCCTTGTGGGCGGCGTGAGAATCAAGTCAAAAGAGCCTTTTATAGAGTCTGAGGACGATTGGGCAGAATACAAAAACCTCAAGGGTGCATACAAATTCATGGTGCCTGAGGACATAAAGTCGTTTAAGGTTTCAATGGAGCAAAGCCCTTACACACTTTTTGATTATCAGACGGCTGTTACTCAATTCCTGCCTACATATATGGTGATAGATTGCTATGTGAGCAAGTCAGGCAATGAGAATTATCTCACAGTTTATCAGCAGACGATCAACCCTAAGAACAAAAATCCTGACACAAAGGTGCTTGTGAAAAACCTCTTTGTTGACGGTGACTTCATGAACAGGCTCTATTCCCTTGCAAATTTTGCTCCGCAAATGCAGGACGTTCAGCAGACACCACAGTAAGGAAAGAATAAATACATACAAAAAACACGGCTGAAAAAAATATCAGCCGTGTTTTATTATGCCAATTTTTATATTTTACAGCCAAGCGCCGTAAATAGTTTCCCCTGTCAGCTCACGATATGAACGCACTCTAAGATCCAGCATATCGGCTCTCGCCTTTGCAATGACCTGGGAAGGTGAATTGTAGTTCACCACTATGGCAGGCTCGCTGTGAGTTGTGTGGTCAAGCTTATCCTTGACCGCTTCTGCTACCTCATAGCCCTGTGCTTTCATTGTAGGCTTGCCCGAAACGATAGACTTTCTGTTAAGCTCCTGCGGCTTTATGACCATCACATTGTCAGACTTTAGTGTTATGTCAAACTGAAAATCAGCCGAGTCGCAATACTGACCCATGCCTATAACCGTCACCTTTGCAGTTCCAACGTTCACGTTGTCAGAGTAAACTGTTCTGTAATCAACATTAGGAATAAGTGTTTCGCCGCCAACAAAAACGTCAAATATCTGTGTTCTCTCCTTGCCAGTGTATGACATAGAGCCACGCATATTTGTGGTACAGCCCACAATAGTAAGCTTTGTTTTTATGCTCATATCCGCACTGCCGCTTCCCTCTTGGATACTGTCAACAGTGTTAAGAAAAGCTTTCACTTTATAAACATATCTTGTTTTTGGAACAAGTCCATAGTCTGTAAATGAAGTGCCGTCGGTTACAGTAGCTATCTGCTCAAACTCTGCGTCCTCAGCGTCGGTCTTTCTGTAAACATAATAGCCGTCAGCCTGCGACACCTCGTCCCATGTTAAAGTGAGCTTATCAGAGCAGATATCCTGCGACTTTACGTTATCAGGTGCGTTCAGAAGCACTGCCGCACTGCCTGTGACGTAAATATCGCCCTTGCTGTTGTCAGCAAAGCTGTTTCCGCTTATTTTAACCTGAGATTTCTTATTAGCTTTTATTCCGTAGCCTTTATTTTTATTGCAGCTGTTGTTGAAAAATTCCACAGAAGCGCTGTTGTCAGCCATAAGACCGCTTAGACCGTTTTCTTCAAGGATATTGTCAGAAGCCTTACCGCTTCCTCCGGTGAATATAAGTCCGTGATTTTTAGACTTCTTAACAGTGTTTTTTCTCACATCTGCCTTAGCTTCTTTGGTTATCTTTATGCCGTTGGAGCCTGCGGAGGTTATAGTATTGCCTGATATGGTATTTTTATCAGAACCGCCTGAAACATAAACTCCCGACACGCCCGGCTTTTTAATGGTATTTGAGCTTACCTCATTGCCTGAACCACCGCTTATATAAACGCTGTTCTGCTTTGTGCCTATAAGCTTATTTTTGGTCACAGTCACCTGTGAGGATTCACTGAGCCATATAAGATCCATGGAATAATTATATCTGTCATAGTCATAGCTTATATCGTTAGAACCTATGAAAATTCCCGAAACGTCTGTAAGCCTTACTGCCGAACCGGCTGTTTTTATGATGTTGTCTACTATCTTCACGCCCTTTACAGTGTAGTTGTAATCAGGGTGTGAATATGACTTTTCAAGCTTTTTGCCGAATATCTGTATCGCATACGGCTCCGGATAATAATATGTACCCACAACAGTTATGTCGTTGTTTCTTATTATGGTGTTGGCATTATCGTCAAGACGATCCTTTATGCCTGCATAGCCTGAATTAGGCACATGGAAATTTGCATTTTCATAATCTGTCATGTACTTGAAATCTATGGCACAGCCAACGTTTTTCATAGTATTGTTTTCGATTATACATTTTTTATGATTAATAAGTACGATAGCTGTTCCGCTCATATTATAAAATGAGTTGCCCGATATAAGTGTATTAGTATAATATACACCAAGACAAGCTGAATGTGAGCCAAGACCTCTTATAAGGTCATGGAATTTGTTGTTCTTTATTACAGCATTGTCGCAAGGGGTATCATCAAAAGGCTCATACGCCGGGAAAACATCACTGTTACTTATGGTATCCAGCTGTATAGCCTCTTTCTGAAATGTTCCCGTATAACCATGAAAATCGCAATCCTCAATAGTGATGCCCTTTACACCGCCTATCTCAACATGATGACCATTGTAATTGTTTTTTATCTCAACGTTCTTTATCCAAAGGTTTTTCATGTGACCAAATCTCATATTAGAAAATGGTCTTGAAGTAGACGAAGGGTTGCCGTCCCAACAGCCTCCCTCGATAACGATATTTCTCTCGCTGCCATATCCGCCTGCACCATTTGCCTGAGCGTTCTTTATCATACAGCCCTTGTCAAAATTTCTGACGATAGTCGCTCCGTCCTCAAGATACAGCCAAGTGTTTGAATATATCTCCAAAAGCTTGTCTATCCTGTATTTTCCTTTCGGCACAACGACCTTTATCTGCACAGAGTTAGAGCCGTTGTCAATGGCATAGTCAAGGGCTTTCTGTATCGCCTTTGAGGAGTCTTTCTTTCCCTTTTTGTCTGCGCCGAAGTCAACAACATTCACTTCAAGCGCTCCCGAATATCCGCTTATTTCCGCTCCACTGGCTTTTGTGCCGGTGATAGTGGAATAATCATAAGCAAAGCACCTTACTGTCATAAGCATAATGGCGAATAAACACGCCGCTGCGAAGGCAATAAAGGTGCGAGTTATCTTTGTCAATTCTCATCTGTCCTTTCGTTGTCTTAGGGTTATCGCTACTCTCTTTTTTGTTCTTTTTATCTTTTTAGCAGAACATATTTTACACATATTCAATTATACCAAATCATGCCCCGTTTGTCAACCGAAAAACGTCAAAAAGACGAAAGCAATAACTCACAAAGTCAGCGCACGATACTTGTGCGTTATCACCATAAAAAGCTGCGGTGAAAAGTTTCTCCGCAGCTTTTTACATATACGTCTTTTTATCCTAGTGCCACATCAAGTATCATCATAAGCAAGAAGCCCAGCATTACGCCAACCGTTCCCATGTGACCTTCCCCCAGATGTGCTTCGGGGATAAGCTCCTCCACCACCACATAGAGCATTGCTCCTGCGGCAAAGGCAAGAAGCCACGGAAGAAGCGGTTGGACAGCACCTGCGGCAAGAACGGTGAGAAGTCCGAAAACAGGCTCAACAATTCCTGAAAGAGTGCCAAGGCCGAATGCCTTCGCCCTGCTCATGCCCGATTGCCTCAGCGGAAGTGCGATAGCCGCACCCTCCGGAAAGTTCTGTATTCCCATGCCTATGGCAAGTGCGATAGCAGAAGCCAGCAGTACCGAGCTGTCATTATGTGCCGCCAGTGCAAAGGCAAGACCTACTGCCATGCCCTCAGGGATATTGTGCAGTGTGATAGCGAAAATAAGCATTCCCGAACGCTTTAGCCCCCTGCGGACGCCCTCTTCCCTTTCAGGCTCAGGTAGAAAATAAGGCATTGCCTTGTCAAGCCCCATAAGAAACAGCACACCTAGTGCAAAGCCGCCTGCGGCAGGTATCCAGCCTATCCTGCCAAGAGCTTCCGCCTCGTTTATGGCAGGGATAAGCAAGCTCCACACGCTTGCGGCTATCATAACGCCTGCGGCAAAGCCTAAAAAGGCTTTCTGCACCTTTTCGCTCTGCCCCTCTTTTCTCATGAAAAAGACCACAGCCGCACCTAACGTCGTCATAGAGAATGTAAAGCCCGTGCCTGCCGCAGCCCAAAGTAGACCATTCATACTATTATGTTTCCTTTCAGACAGTATTATGTCAGATACAATGACATATCTTAGTCTATGAAAAGCCTTTACGCTGTGTGAAAAAGCCTCTGACGACAAAATACATTAAATTTGTCTGAGATTTTCAGAATATGACCCGTCCCAAGTGAATATAATGTTCTCAGCAGGGCATTACAAGCCCTTTACGATCGTATGATCAGTTTATTTTTAGGAGGAAACAGACAAGATGAACACTATGGATCTTAAGCTTAACAGAGAGATGCTGTCAATGACACGGACTATCCTTGACGCCTCCTGCGAGCAGGCTGTGGAAAAGGATTTTCTGCTGCCCGACTATTATCCCGATATTTTCAGGGTACTAAAATGCGTTATCACACCAACTGTACAGAGCCACTCCGTAAACGGCGGAAAGCTCAGCTTTGACATGGCGGCACTTATCAGGGTGCTTTATATCAGCCAGAACGACAAGCGGATAAACTGCATAGAACAAAAGATGAACTACACAAAATCCTTTGACCTTCAGGGTGACTGCGGCGACCCTATGATATGGCTTACGCCAAAATGCGATTATGTGAACTGCCGTGTGGTAAATCAACGCCGACTTGATATCCGTGGGGCGGTGACTATCCACGCAAAGGTCACAGGTGAGGTATCTGTGCCTATAGTCACAGACGCATTCGGCTGCGGCATACAGCTGAAAAAATCTGCCGTTACATATCCTTCAAAGCGGCTCACTGCTGCAAAGCGTATAACCCTTATTGAAGAATTGCAGCTGTCAGCGGCAAAAGCACCTGTGGGCACTATCCTGCGTACAGACTGCCGCATTATCCCTCAGGATCACAAAATGATAGCAGGCAAGCTTGTGACAAAGGGCGACGCCGAGATATCCATGCTTTACTCCTGTGTGACCGCCGACGGCGAGGAAACTGCCGAAACGATGCGTTTTACTCTGCCGTTCTCCCAGATAATCGACATTGACGGCATTGACGATACTTTCACCGCAGATGTTAGAATAACCCCAGCAGGCTGCGATATCATACCGAAATCTGACGATTCAGGCACGCTTGAATGTGAGCTTGTGCTCCTTGTGAACTGCGTTGCCAAAAAGCTTTCCACCTGCGAGATAGTCACAGACGCATATTCCACCTGCTTTGAATGTGAGGCAGAAAAGTGCGAAAGCAAGCTTGACAGCGAGAGCATAAAGATAGCGGACAGTCACAGCGTCACTGCAAAGCTTTCCTGTCAGGAGGGTGAGATACGCTGTGTTCACGACAGTTGGGCGACCCTTTCCAATGTGACATCAAGGCTTGACGAGGAAAAGAAAGCCTTTATCATTTCAGGAAGCGTGACGTTCTGTATTATCGGCAGGAACGAGGACGGCACTCCCCTATATCTTGAAAACGATTCGCCTTTTGAGCATGAGATACCCCTTCCGGAGAGTGTCAATGGTGAGATATCCATATCCCCTGACCTGTGCATAGAAAACTGCACATACTATCTTGCAGACGAAACAACAGCGGAGCTTAAAGCCGATATCAAGATAGGCGGCGAAATGACTATTCAACAGACAGGGACTATGATATCAGAGCTTAGGGTACTCACAGATAAGCCGAAAGAGAAAAATGACAAATACGCTTTGAAAATATGCTACTGCAATGAGAGTGACGACATCTGGGAGATAGCGAAAAAGTATTCAACTTCCATAACAGCTATACTTGAAGAAAACGAGCTTACCGACGATAAAATATCAAAACAGGGAATGTTGCTTATCCCATTAATGAACTAGGAGGACAGACACATGAAAAACGATATTTACACCGACATTGCCACACGGACGGGGGGCGATATCTATATAGGCGTGGTAGGTCCTGTCCGCACAGGAAAATCCACCTTTATAAAGCAGTTCATGGAGCAGTTCGTTATACCGAACATTGAAAGTGACTACCGCAAGGAGCGTGCCATTGACGAACTGCCCCAGTCCTCCGCAGGCAAGACTATCATGACCACCGAGCCTAAGTTCATTCCTGAGGAAGCTGTGAACATCACCCTAGAGGGCGGAGCAAGCTTCAACGTGCGAATGATAGACTGTGTGGGATACATAATCCCAAGCGCCATAGGCTACATTGAGAATGAAGCCCCGAGAATGGTGGTCACACCGTGGTTTGACACGGAAGTACCATTCAACATGGCGGCTGAGGTGGGAACGCAAAAGGTCATAACAGAACATTCCACCATAGGTCTTGTGGTGACAACAGACGGCAGTATCACCGACCTGCCCCGTGAAGAATACGAGGAATGTGAGGAGCGTATAATCGACGAGCTGAAGCAGATAGGCAAGCCGTTTGTAGTTCTCATGAACACCACTGAGCCTTACTCTCAGCAGACAAAAGACCTTTGCGAACAGCTTTCCGACAAATACGGCACTACAGTTATGCCTATAAACTGTTTGGAGCTTTCGGAAAAAGAGATAAAAGAGATACTTACGCTTCTGCTATACTCTTTCCCTGTGAAAGAGATAAACATCTCAATGCCCTCATGGATAAACTCTCTTGACAAGGGTCACTGGCTGAAAGAAGCGGTTTTCGGACATATCAAGGAAGCAGCTTCGGCTGTGACAAATCTTCGTGACATTTCAGACTGTGCCGAAAAGATATGCTGCTGTGAGCAAGTATCCTCAGGCTCGGTGGCTGAGATAGACCTTGGAAAAGGCTCGGCTGTCATAAAGGTGGAGCTTGACCCTGCGCTGTTTTTCAGGATAATAGGCGAAGCCACAGGGCTTGAGATAAAGGACGAAAACGACCTTATGCCGAGAATTTTGGAGCTTGTGAAGATAAAAGAACGTTTCTCGAAATTCAGCTCTGCCCTTGATGAAATGGAGAAAACAGGCTACGGAATCGTTATGCCTGAAATGAACGAGCTGACCCTTGACGAGCCTGAGATAATAAAGCAGGGTGGAAAATACGGTGTAAGGCTCAAAGCCGCCGCACCAGCCATTCACCTGCTGAAAACCACTATCAACACCGAGGTCGCACCTATCGTCGGCTCAGAAAAGCAATCTGAGGAGCTTGTGCTTTATATGCTCAACGATTTTGAGGAATCACCTGAAAAGATATGGGAGTCAAACATTTTCGGCAAGTCACTCCACGAGCTTGTGAGCGAGGGTCTGCACACAAAGCTTTCAAAGCTTCCTGAGGACGCACGCATGAAGATAAAGGAAACTATTGAGCGCATGATAAACGAGGGCTGTTCGGGACTTATCTGTTTTATTCTCTAAGAGTTTCATAAATGAAAATAAACTGATCCACAAAAAAAGCGTTACACTGCGAAAAGTGCAACGCTTTTTATCTTGTATAAAGTGTTAATTTACGCCCTCTGCAAAGCTGATCGGCACACCGAAAAGCACACCCGCGTTAGGCTGTGAAAGGTCGCCTGTAACATCAGTTATCGCCTTTCTTGCAACATCTACCTGATCGTCTGCAACGGCAACGAAAATGGTCTTGCCCTTCTGTGCAGCGTCCTCGCCGCTGAGAATAGATCTCAGAACGCCGATCATAGGCAGATTATCCATCGTAGAAATAGATTTCGCCATTCCCACACTGTCAATGACCGTTCCGCCTCTTATGCCTGCCTGTGCCAGCGAACGCATGATTTCGTCTACTAACTCGATTCTCTTGATAACCAAAAACAATAACTGCATTTTGATCCGTCCTTTCATCTCTTATTTCCTGAATGACGCAGCCACCCAGTCTTCTTTTTCTCTTATCTCAATAAGCTCAAAGCCCTCTGCTTTAAGCCTGTCAAGCACCTCGTCTTTTCTCTGGTCGATTATACCTGAAACTATGAGCGTTCCGCCGTCTTTGATAAATCCGCCGAAAATCCCGCTCATGCCTATAAGAACATCTGCCACGATATTTGCACAAAGCAGGTCATAGCCTGTGCCTATCTGCTCCACCAGAGCCTTATCGTCTATGATATTTCCGCAGTAAGCTGTATATTTTTCTGCGCTTATATGGTTTTTCTCTGCATTTTCCTTTGCTATCTTAACAGAATTTTCGTCAACGTCCACCGCTGTTGCACTTTCAGCACCAAGGAGCAATGCGCCGATAGAAAGTATTCCGCTTCCGCAGCCAAGGTCAAGTATACTGTCGCCCTCATGGAGATTTTTCTCCACAAGCTCCAGACAAAGCTGGGTTGTGTTATGCTGACCTGTGCCGAAAGATGAAGCAGGGTCTATTTCCAGTATCTTTCTCTTTTCGCCCTCAGCGACCTTTTCCCAAGACGGCTTTATAAGAAGCTTTTCGCCAACGCAAAGGGGCTTGAAATACTGCTTCCAGTTGTTTGCCCAGTCCTCTTCCTTGACGTTTTTAAGCTCATATTCAAGTCTGCCGAACTCATTGTTCACGTCACGCTTTTTGAGCGCTTTAAGCTCCAGCTTCATAGCTTCAAGATTTTCAAGACCCTGAGCGTTCTCAGGGAGATAAACTGTCACTGTAGTTTCACAGTTTTTTAGACCCATAAGGTCATCATCTATATAATCCCAGTTGCCGTCCTTATCATCAAGAAAGTCCTGAAAATCCTTTGCGTCCTTGATAACAAAGCCGTTTATACCCATTCCAAGCAGACTTCCCGTTACTGCTTCGATGCCTTCTGTTGTGGTATATATATCCATTTCAACCCAATTCATAATATCAATTCCTTTCGATAATATCTTATTATAACACATTTTTGCGATTTTGTAAAGCTTTTTGACTATGATTTATTATACAAAATTAAATATTGATAATTGTATATACTTATCAAATATCAACCATATTAAGTGTAAACAAAAAGCTTCCCGTCAAAAAAAACGAAAAGCTTTCATGATCATTTTTTCTTATCGTAAGCGTCAAAGGCTTCCTCAACAGTGCCGTCCACCTGCACCTTGCCGTCTTTTAGGAATATCGCCCTTGTGCAAGTTTCCTCGATAGCCTTGCGTGAGTGGGAAACGAACAGTACCGTTACACCAGTGGAGATAACATCATTTATCTTGTCACGGCACTTCTTCTGAAAGTCTGCGTCGCCAACGCTCAGTGCCTCGTCAACAACGAGGATATCAGGCTTGATATTTATATTGATAGCAAAGCCAAGACGCATTTTCATTCCGCTTGAATATGTTCTTACAGGTTGGTCGATATACTCTCCAAGATCTGCAAAATCAATTATATCCTGCTCTATCTCCTTTATCTGATCGTCATTAAGACCAAGCAGATAGCCCTTTAGATAGATATTTTCCATACCCGTCATATCCAGTGAAAAGCCTGCTGTAAGCTCAAGCAATGCGGCAACCTTTCCTCTTACAATGATAGTGCCGCTGTTTGGAAAGCTTACGCCTGTTATCATTTTCAGAATGGTCGATTTTCCTGCACCGTTCTTTCCGATAATTCCCACAGACTCGCCTGGGTATATCTTGAAGCTCACACCTTTAAGGGCAGGGTGCTTCTTTACTCCCCTGTTTTTTGTGAAAATAGCCTTAAAGCGTGCCTTTTCGTTTTTATATAAAAAGTATTCTTTTTTTACGTCCAAAAATTCAATAATTGGCTCAGTCGCTTGATTTTCCATTTAAAAGTCAGTTCCTTTCAGCCTTTGTTACAGAACGTCAGGAAGTATCTTCCTGAACTTCTTATAGGTGTGCGCTCCGAGGAATATCATAAAGATAAACTCCGCATAGAACACCATAGTTTCGGTGGTATAGTTAGAATCAAAAATAAACGTGTCTGTAAGGAAGCTCTTTCTATAGCCGTTTACAAAATAGTTTATAGGGTTGAAATACATAAGCTTTCTCAGCCACAAAGGTGAGATATCATATGTGTTCCAGAATATACCTGAAAGCCAGAAAAGTCCTGTTATAATAGAGTTTATAAGATTTTCAAAATCCTTGCTGAACGCACTTAGAGGAGCAGTCATCCACGAAAGCACAAGGAAGAAAAAATACATCATCAGCGCATAATAGATAAACTGAAGATTGTAAATGCTCGGTCCAAAGCCCAGACACAGCAACACCACATACATTATAGCACACAGCAAAATGTGGATATAAAGTCCCGAAAGTGAAGTAAAGGTCATGATATTTGAAACAGGGAAGGACAGCTTTGTTACAAACTGCTTGTTGCTTCTTATTGACCTCGATCCTCCAACGATACATTCTGAAATATAAAACCACGGCACATAGCCGGTGAGCATGAAAACGAACTGAGTATACTTTCCGTTAATGAAATGCACTCCACCGTTTCTTTTTAAGCCTATTTCAAAGGCAAACCACAGTATAAACAGAGTAAAGGTCGGCTTTATAAGCGCCCACAATGGGCCAAGCGCTGCACCCTTATACTTCTTTTTCAGTTCGTTCACCGACAACATTCTTATCTGTCTGAGCTTTCCCTTATGCTCTTTCAATATTTGGGTAAGCCCGAACCAATCAAACTTTTTTCCTTCTATTTTTATCATCTCCGTCAAAAACGCTCTTTTCCCAAAGCGCTGTCGATTATTCTTTCCGTTGACCTGCCGTCGCAGGCAGACATATATTTTTCCATGAAACGCTCCACTCCCTCACGGTCAAAGCTCTTTTCACTGTCAAGCACAGCCTGTGCAAGCTTCTCTCCCTCCGTCACCAAAGGCGCAGGCATATCTGCTTTATAATCAAGATAAAAACTCCTGCCCCTGCTGTAGCTCTCTATATCAGGGGCAAATATCACCCACGGCTTTTTATACAGTGCATACTCGAACACAAGCGACGAATAGTCCGTCACAAGCACGTCTGCCACAGGCATGAGCCTGTTTGTAGCAATATCGCAGTTAGTCAGCCCGCTGTGAAGTCTGGGGTGCATTTTTATAATGACTTTCCAAGCCTCCCCAAGCTTTTTTTCAAGCTCTGCGGCATACCCCTCGCCCACGCAATGGCAATCCAAAGCATTCCCCCTGAACGTCGGCGCATAAAGCACTATCTTCTTGCCCTTATAGTCGGGATATCTCTCAAAGAACTCACGTCTGCACTGCTCGTTGTAGCTTTCATCAAAGAACACGTCCGTACGGCTGACGCCAAGGGGCTTTACGATATCTTCTTTCAGCCTGAACGCAGACACAAAAGCCTTTACGCACACTTTACTGCTCACAGTGATAAGGTCAAAATTTCTTGTAACAGAGCCTTTGAAATGGGAAGATATATCCTCCTCGCTGTCATAGCCGAACTTTTTCAATGCTCCGCAGGAATGCCAAAGCTGAACCACTGTCGTTTCCTCACGCTTTTTGCAGGAAGTCACAGGCACAAAATAGTTGCATATGAACACAGCCCTTGCATTTGCGTAAGCTTTCATAAAGCTCATCATATATTTAAGCCCCGAGACCATTCCACAGCTTGAAAGGTCGCAGTACATCTCCCTGACCGTATAGCCACGGCTTTGAAGCTCCGCTTTTATAAGCTCCATGCTCTCAGGAGTAGAAACGCTGTTAAGGTCTGCAAGGATAACGAGCTTTTTGTCTATATCCTTTTTCTTTGACAGCTTGTAGCACAGCGGCAAAAGCGTTTTTTGCAGTGCTGATTTTATGTGCTGTCTTATTATACGTTTGCGGCTCTCCATTATCCCCTAAGAAACCTCTTATATATCTTGCCTGTCAGCGATTTCGGCATTATGAAAATGAAAAACTGAAAAGTGCATGGAACAATAAAGTCCCACAGGTTTGAATATCCCATACGGAATATTTTCCACCTGACATTCACAAAGGACTTTGTGTTCGCCCAGTTTCTTCTTCTCTCATAATTGTTCGCCGTAACTCTGTACATTACAAGCGTTTTGTCAAGATTTATTCCCCTTGCGCCGTCCGCAAGCATTTTCACCACGAACTCATAGTCCTCACAGCGTTTTATATTGCTGTAACCTCCCACGCTCAAAGCACGGGATTTCTTATAAACAAGGGTCTGATTATTGAACGGATTTCTCCGCCTTGCATATTTGTGTATCTCTTTATTGGTCAGTGGCGTTTTCTTTGTGGCTATCACTTCGCCCGTCTGACTGTCGAACTCGTCTATATAAGCCCCAAGCATATCTATCTCAGGGTGCTTCGCCAAAGCATAAAGCGACCTTTCACAGCGGTCAGGCTTAGCTATATCGTCAGAGTCCATTTTGACTATATACTCATTTTTGCAGGCGTCTATACCTCTGTTAGCGCATCTTCCTGTGCCAACATTCTCCTTGAGCCTTATGGGGTGAAAGCACTCGTAATTCTCCTCATAGTAGTCTACTACCTCGTCAAGCTCCTTTGTGAGCTTTCCGTCGCACACAAGCACAAAATCGTTCGTCACATAGGTCTGCGACAGCATACTCTCGATACTTGCCCTGAGATGTTCAGGCTTCTCTCCTGCATAAACAGACATAAGCACGCTGTATTCAGGCAACTCCACATTTTTCACTACCATAGCGCACCGTCCTTTTTTCATTCTGTCAAAATTATCCCCACAAATCTGTAAGCTATTCCATTATACCATTAAAACCGCTGTTTGTCAACGCAGATAAGGCTGTTAAAACAACACAAAAAGGACGGCATTTTACTGCCGTCCTTTGTATCAAGACCTTATCCGTCACTTTATGACCTTAGCACATATCTTTTCGTAATTGTCTATCTTATAGTTGAGTCTGTCGATAGTCGCAGCTATCTCAGCCTGCTTTTTAAGGAGATCTTTTCTTTGCTCGATAAGCAGATTTTTTCTTGCCTCGATAGTGCTGTCGCCCTGCTGATACAAAGCAACATACTCGATAAGGACTTCTATTTGCAGACCTGCGCCTCTCATGCACTTTATGAACTCTATCCAATTGCATGAACTTTCATCATAGTCCCTAAGACCGCTTCTCGTTCTTGGCACAGGCGGGATAAGTCCTATACGCTCATAGTATCTCAGTGTATCGGGTGTAAGCCCGTATTTCTCACTAACTTCAGAAATAGTCATAGCTTTCTCCTTTTAACAACACCACATGGGGTTTATGTGATATTGCCTATTGATTTTTCAATTATATTTTACCACCTGGAGTTAGCTCCAAGTCAAGACCTTTTCTATAAAATCGTCGATATGCACAAATCGTCATGCAAAATTTGTTATCACCGACAATAGTTTAACGCTAGTCCGACACATTAAGAAAATCTTATGAAACAGTTAAGCTAATACTCGTGCGAAAGCTTCTTTAGTATGGTATCATTGATACAGCAAAAGCAAAGGAGCGGTCATTATGACAAATAAAAACAAAAAGCATATCGTAATCGCCACTGCAATCATTATTTTGGTTGTGGCATTACTTATATACAGATATTACATTCCTGATATGAAGCCCAAGAAGCAGTTCACACCTGCATCAGTGGAATACACCTATGACGACAGCGTGACCTCATCTCAGCTTGCGGAGTATAATGCCCGGCAGGACTGGCAGCTCACATTGGTGAACAATGACACGCCTATATGCGAGAATTGCTCAGTGATACTCACCGCCCTTGACAATGGTCAGGCAGTGGACTGCCGCATTTACCCACAGCTTCAGAAAATGTTTGATGACGCACGCTCGCAGGGGATATATCCAACTATCACATCATCGTTCCGCACCGCAGAGGATCAGCAGGACATACTTGAGAGCAAATATGAACACTATCGGAAAATAGGCTACAGCGACAAAAAGGCGAAAGCCTATGCGGAAGAATGGGTGGCGATGCCTGGCACAAGCGAACACGAGCTTGGTCTGTGCGTTGATATCGCAAGTGGCGACAGCAGCGTTACAAATCAGGACGTGTGGGATTGGCTTGCCAAAAACAGCTACAAATATGGCTTTATAGAGCGTTACACAGCCGAAAAGCAGGATATTACCGGTATTATTCCAGAAGAATGGCACTACAGATATGTTGGCGAAAAGGCGGCAAAGGAAATGTATAAAGATGGCCTCTGCCTTGAAGAATATTTACAGAATGTGTCATAAAAAATTGTGGACGGCCAACGTTTGACCCTACACAAAACAGCGTATATACATCATTTGTAGGGGCTGGCGTCCTCGACAGCTCACTTATCAAAGTTTTTTACATTCACAGCACTGTATCACCCACCGATACAGTGCTTTTATTTTGCAAACTGATTTTTGAGTATCCCAAGCATATCCTTTGCCTGCTGTTCAAGCTGCGACCTGAGATAATAGACACCGAAAGATATATCTTTCACGCCTTTTATTGGTATCGCTTTTAGCGGACCTTTGTAAGCGTCCCCTATGGCGGGGAAAATCATAAACCCCAGCCCCGCTTCCGCCATTGCAACTGCGCTTTCATAATCTCCACAGAATATTATCTTATCCACCTTGCCGTTCGCTAGTATCCTATGCTGAAAAGCAAAGATCTCATCAGGACAGGTGTGGCGCTCTATAAAAATAGGTCTGCCTGAGATATCGTCCACATCAAGGCTATCCGCCTTTGCAAGGGGGTGATCTTTCTGGCAAAGGCACATAAACTGACAGCGGCAAAGCTCCACATAGTCAAAAGGCTGTTTATGAGGACTTTTAAATGACAGAAGAAGCTGTATCTTCTGATCTTTGAGCTGATTGTCTATAGACTTGAACGGAGTAAGATCTATATACGGCAAAAGATCATCATAAAGCCTGGACATTTCTCTTAGGGCAGGAGTCAAAACGTTCAGCTCCGCCTGATTGTGACAGCCTATGCTTATCCTCACAGGTTCGTCCTCAGGCTTTTCTGACAGCCTGAATTTTGCTGAGCCTGCTATTTTTAGTATCTGCTCTGCGTCTGAAATGAACATTATTCCCTCTCTTGTGAGAGAAACGCTCTTGCTCGTTCGCACGAAAAGCTTTACCCCTAGCTCGTCCTCCAAAGAACCTATCTGATGACTCACCGCAGGCTGAGTGATGCTCACAGATTCCGCCGCCTTGGAAAAGTTAAGATACTGCGCCACAGCCAAAAAGCACTCCAATTGTACAGTATTCACAAAAAACGCCCCTTTATGTTTGTTCATTTCCGCAAATTGTTTCGTTTGGTAAACAATTCTTAATAAAAATTAAATTTGATAGCAATCTATAAAATTCTTTTATTCATTATAACATATTTGTATTTCACTTTCAAGTAAAAGTGTGATATTATTAATTAAAGCAAAATGTTAGGTACAAAAATGTAAGGAGGCGAACAATTTGGCGGATAACAGAAAAAAGAACATTCTGCGGTATTCCAAATACATTCATCTGAAAATAGAATGCGAGATAAACACCATGCTCGCAGGCAAGGGTATAACCGCCGCTCAGAGCCATGTGCTTATGTACATAATGGAACATAATGGCGAGCCTGTTTTCTCAACGGCGATACACCACGATCTGAATATTTCCCGTGCGACGGTATCAGGACTTATAAAAAAGCTCCGTGCAGGAGGATATCTCTCCTATGAGGGCAGTGATGATGACGAGCGTCACAAGAAGATAATAGCAACCGAGAAAGCCTATACCCTCCAGCAGGACATTTGCGACTGTCTTAAAAAGATAGAAACAATGGCTTTCCGTAATTTTACAGATCAGGAGCTTGACGAAATGGAACGGCTCCAGAAAAAAATGATAGACAATACAATATAAAAATAAGCGAGAGGAGGGATCTGGCTTGAAAGAAATACTAGCACAGATCAAACAGTACAAGAAGGACTCCATTCTGACCCCTGTCTTTACCGCACTTGAGGTCTTTATGGAAATGCTTCTGCCTTTTATAATGGCGAAAATAATCGACGACGGCATTGAAAAGGGCAACATGACAAACGTTTATATTTTCGGTGGCGTAATGGTAGTGGCGGCAATGGTCAGCCTGCTTTCGGGCTTTCTTGCAGGAAAATATGCGGCTTCGGCTTCATCAGGCTTTGCCTGCAATCTTCGTGAAGCTATCTACCGCAAGGTGCAGACCTATTCGTTCTCAAACATCGACAAGTTCAGCACCGCAGGTCTTGTAACAAGAATGACAACTGACGTTACAAACGTTCAGAACGCATACCAAATGATAATCCGTATCGCAGTGAGAGCGCCGCTGATGCTCATCTGCTCAATGGCAATGTGTTTTGCAGTAAGCGGCTCAATGAGCACTATATTCCTTGCAGCTATCGTTCTTCTTGGCATAGTTCTTGGAATCATCGTTAAAAAGACGATGAAAGTTTTCACAGAGGCTTTCAAAAAGTATGACGACCTGAACGCAAGCATACAGGAAAACGTATCGGCTATCAGAGTTGTAAAGGCATACGTAAGAGAGGACTTCGAGCAGAAGAAATTCAAGAAAGCCTCAGGCAATCTCTATAAGATGTTCGTAAAGGCTGAGAGCCTTATCGCACTGAATAACCCTGTTATGATGTTCGTTATCTACTCCTGCATAATGCTCATAAGCTGGCTTGGCGCAAAGAATGTTGTTGCAGGCACTATGAAAACAGGCGAGCTTTCATCTGTTTTCACATATGTTATCTCCGCCATGATGGCACTTATGATGCTCTCTATGATATTCGTTATGATATCAATGAGCACAGCAAGTATCAGACGTATCTCAGAGATACTCAAGGAAACACCTGATCTTCACAACGGTGAGAACCCAGCAAAGGATATGAAAGACGGCTCTGTTGACTTCAACAATGTAAGCTTCTCATACAAGCATGGAAGCGGCAAAATGGTGCTTAACAATATCGACCTGCACATCAGGTCTGGCGAAACTATCGGCATCATAGGCTCAACAGGCTGTGGAAAAACAAGCCTTGTAAATCTTATCAGCCGTCTTTATGACGTTGACGACGGTTCTGTGTGCGTTGGCGGCAAGGACGTAAGAGATTACGATATGGAATATCTGAGAGATCAGGTTTCTGTAGTATTGCAGAAAAACGTGCTTTTCTCAGGCACTATCCTTGACAACCTCCGCTGGGGCAACGAAAACGCAACAGACGCCGAGTGTATCGAAGCCTGTGAAGCTGCCTGCGCTGACGAGTTCATTGAACGCTTTCCTGAAAAGTATGAAACTTATATCGAGCAGGGTGGCACAAACGTATCAGGCGGACAGAAGCAGCGACTTTGTATCGCAAGAGCGCTTCTGAAAAAGCCAAAGGTTCTTATCCTTGACGACTCCACAAGCGCAGTAGACACTGCAACAGACGCAAAGATAAGAGCGGCATTCGCAAAGTCTATCCCAGGCACAACAAAGTTCATTATCGCACAGAGGATATCAAGCGTTCAGGACGCTGACAGGATAATCGTTCTTGACGGTGGAAAAGTAAACGGCTTTGACACACACGAAAAGCTTGTTGAAACAAACGAGATATACCGTGAGATATATGAATCTCAGGTAAAGGGCGGCGGAGATTTCGACGTTCAGTCAGCAGGAAAGGAGGAAGCTTAAATGCCTAAGCCAATGAATAAAGAAATGGGCGGCAAGCCTAAAATGTCAGGCGACCAGATGAAAGTCCTCGGCAGAGTAATGAAATATATGCTCAAAAACTATAAATTCTCATTTATAATAGTTGTGGCGTGCATACTTATTCAGGCTGTCACCACACTTGCGGGAATGATGTTCATACAGTCACTTGTTGATGACTACATCACACCGATGCTAAAGACCTCCAGCCATGATTTTTCACCACTTGCAAAAGCTCTTGGCGGTCTTGCTGTAGTATACGTTGTGGGCATTGCGGCTTCATACGCATACAACAGGATAATGGTAAACATCGGTCAGGGTACGCTGAGAAACATAAGAGATGATCTGTTTCTCAACATGGAAACACTTCCTATCAAATATTTTGACACACACCCGCATGGCGACATCATGTCAGTATATACAAATGACGTTGATACTCTCAGACAGTTTATCAGTCAGAGCATACCTCAGCTTATAAACTCTCTTGCAACACTTATATCCACCCTTGTTTCCATGATAGTCCTCAACATTCCTCTTACCATACTCTCTATTGCAATGGCATTTGTAATGGTAAAGGTGACCAACGATCTCGCTTCAAAGTCAGGAGCGCACTTTGCGGCTCAGCAGCGTGACCTTGGCGCAGTTGACGGCTTTATCGAAGAAATGCTTGACGGACAGAAAGTAGTAAAAGTGTTCTGTCACGAGGATAAGGCAATAGAGGATTTCGTAAAGATAAATGACAAGCTGAGAGTCAGTGCAAACGAAGCTAACAAGTACGCTAACATCATGATGCCGATAAACGCAAATATCGGAAACCTCAGCTATGTGCTTTGTGCCATTGTGGGAGCTATCCTTGCCATAAACGGCTATGCAGGTCTTACACTCGGCACTATCGTAACATTTGTATCCCTTAACAAGAACTTCACACAGCCTATCACACAGATAAGCCAGCAAATGGCATTCGTTGTTCAGGCTACCGCAGGCGCAGGCAGAGTGTTTGACCTCCTCGACCAGAAGCCTGAAACAGACGAGGGCTATGTTGAGTTCGTTAATGCAAAATATAACCTGAACGGTGAGCTTGAAGAATGCAAAGAGCGTACAGGCATATGGGCTTGGAAGCATCGTCATCAGGCTGACGGCACTGTTGACTACAAGAAAATGGAGGGCGAGGTCGTATTTGACGGTGTTGACTTCGGATATGACGACAGCAAGATAGTTCTTCATGACGTAAAGCTTTTTGCAAAGCCTGGTCAGAAGATAGCTTTTGTTGGCTCAACAGGCGCAGGAAAGACAACTATCACAAATCTTATCAACCGCTTTTATGACATTCAGGACGGCAAGATACGCTATGACGGAATAAACATTACAAAGATAAAGAAGCCTGCTCTGAGAAAAACTCTCGGCATAGTTTTGCAGGACACACACCTTTTCACAGGCACAGTAATGGAAAATATCCGCTACGGCAACCTTGATGCCACCGACGAGGAATGTATGGCAGCCGCAAGGCTTGCAAACGCAAACGGCTTTATAGAAAGACTTCCTGACGGCTACAACACTGTTCTCACAGGCGACGGCTCGAACCTTTCACAGGGTCAGCGTCAGCTCATAGCCATTGCAAGAGCGGCAGTCGGCGATCCTCCTGTTCTTATCCTTGACGAGGCTACCTCCTCTATCGACACAAGAACAGAGAGTCTTGTTCAGGCTGGTATGGACGCTCTCATGCAGGGCAGAACAACATTCGTTATCGCCCACAGACTTTCAACTGTCAGAAACTCAGACTGCATAATGGTACTTGAGCAGGGCAGGATAATCGAGCGTGGCACACATGACGAGCTTATTGCCAAAAAGGGCAAGTATTATCAGCTCTACACAGGAAACTTCGCAGAAGAAACAGCATAAAAGGGGCTATTCCGCCCAAAGAAAAACGCCACGGAGAGAATATCTCCGTGGCGTTTTTGTGCAATAAAAATGCGGCTGACAAAAGCCAACCGCAATAAATCTTATTCTTCTTCCTCTTCGTCCTCATCGAAATCTTCTTCATCGATGCCCATTGGACGAGGCATATCATCTGTCATAGGCTCATCTGCTCTTCTGAAATATGAGTCGAAATCAAAACGTCCCATGCAGATACGCTCCCAGTATGGCTTACCCGGCTCAAGCACCATAACATTATGCTCATGAACTTCGATAACATCATAGATCTTGCCGTATGAATCCTTTACCTGATCGCCCTTTACAACATTGGTCATTATATTCACCTTCCTTGTCATATCTTGAATTATACCACATTATAAGAGCCTTGTCAATCGGCTTGGAAAATTTTTTGCCCTAAATACTTACCTTCTTCACAACCGACCACTTGCCGTACACTTTGGTCTTGCCAATGGTCTTATAATCCCTTGCCTTGACGTAATATGTCTTTTTGCTTTTAAGACCTTTTATTGTGCCTTTGTTCTTTGAGTTTCCGCTGAGCCACAAGGACTTGCTGTTCTTAAAGCCACTGTTGTCGGCATATGACACCTGATAGCCTGAATTTGAGCTGTGCTTTGCAAGAGTGACCGCTATCTTCTTCCCGCTCTTGTCGCCCTTGGCAGAAATGCTCTGTCCCTGTGGGTTTATCTTGAAAGTCTTTGTTATCTTGCCTGTGTAGCTTCCCTTCCCTGTGACGGTCACCTTAGCAGTGCCTATGCCCTTGTTTGCGGAGTAGCTTACAGTATAGTCCCTGTCTTTTTTGAGGGTGACATTTCCGTCCTTTACAGTGACAGCAGGCTTCAGTGCCTTACCTGTCCACACCTGATCTGACACCTTGACAGACGCCTTCTTGACAGATCTTTTCGTTGCTGATCTTACCTTTATCTCAGCGGAATATCCACCGTATACCCTCTTGCCTGAAACAGTTTCATAACAGCGTACTTTGTAATAATAATCTGTGTTCGCCTTGAAAAATCCATCTGTAAACTTTCCTTTTGCAGTCGTCCCCACGGCAGAATATTTTCCCTTTGCGCCTGTTTTTCTGTATATCTCATAACCGCATTTGTTAGTTGATCTGCCAGAAAAGCTGATCTGTATATCCGTGTTATTCACAGAGTTCACAGACAATCCTGATACTCTTGGCAGGCTGATAGAAGAATCAGCGCTCTTTGACACTGCCGCAGACTTTGAGCCGTTCACAGCGTTGTCTTTCAGCGAAGCCTTGCTGTGAGAGCTTACGCTTATGCCGCTTTTTCCTGAGCCGCTTATGCTGTTTGAATTTACACTCACAGAACTGCTGTAATTTGACACGCAAACGCCGTTCTGCTTGCTGTTTGATATCTTATTTGAGCTTAGAGCCACACTACCGCAGTGGTCTGTAACAAGCACGCCATGCTTGCCTGCGCCAGAAACAGTGTTTGAGGTCGCCTTGCCCGAAGCGTTCTTGCTGAACACGATACCATGCCCCACGGCATTTTTAACTTTGTTGCCTGAGCACTCGCCCTTTGAGCCGTTATAAATAAGAATGCCCGTGTCCCCCGCCTTTGAAATGCTGTTGGACTTTATCACAGCGGAAGAATTTGCAGCCACTGCTATACCATGCTTTTTCGCTGAATTTACGCTGTTTGAGCTTGCAATATTGTTCTCAGAGCCGTTGTAGATATTTATTCCGTTCATTCCAACGTTCTCTATGGTATTGTTTTCAAGGGTATTCCCTGAGCTGTCAGTAAGGGAAGCACCGTTTCTGGCTGAGCCTGAAATGTAGTTATCTGTTATCTTTATATTGTCACACTCGTTAAGAGTAAGACCATTTTTATCCTTGTAATTAACACCGTCCTGCTTTGTAACGAGAATATTTGATTCGATACTGCAATTTTCAGCGTCATTAAGTGCGATAGTGGTTCCGTTGCTCTCGATTCGATTTTCGAGGATCTTTACTCCTGCCACTCTGAAATTATAGTCAGGGATAACACCGTTGTCCTTGACCTCATACCCTGTCAGGCGTATGCCGCTTGTAATGCCATATTCGTCATCACCGCTTACAGAGATAGTGTTAGATGAAATAACAGAGTTTGCGTCGTCATCAAAGCCGTCAACTGCTTCCTCCATAGACTTCACCACAGGGGGATTGAAATTGTTGTTAGGCAGGCTGGACATTGCCTTGAACTCTATACCGCTTGCGCAGTTTGTGATAGTGTTATTTGTTATGGTACAATTTTTATAATTGTACATTATCATTGCCATATCGTCGAGATTCTCAAAAACATTGCCCTCGATAAGGATATCTGTGTAATAGATACCAAGAGTGGCGGAATGAGAACCAAGACCTCTGCAAATGCCTGAGAAAAGATTATTCTTTATGACCACATTTTCGCATGATGTATCGTCAAAAGGCGCATAGCCGGCAAAAACTCTGCTGTTGTTCATGCAATCAAGCTGAATGGCTTCTTTTTTCCTGTAGCCTGTATATCCTGTAAAAGTACAGCCCTCTATGGTGACGTCAGCCGCACCGCCTATCTCCATATGATGACCGTTCTCGTTATTTTTGACGTGCATATCTTTCAGAAGAATATTTCTGCAATGTGCAAATCTGATATTTGAAAAATCTGCGGTATTTGGCCACTGGTCTGTGTTTCCGTTCCAAAGCCCGCCCTCAACGATAACATTTTTAACGCCGTCATAGCCGCCGATACCATTATTATCGCACCTGAGCATGGGTCCATAGGAAATGCACCTTTTTATCTCAACGCCCTCTTCACAGTATATCCAAGTATCGCTGTATACCACAAGTGCAGAAGAAATAAGATACGTTCCCTTTGGTATCACGACCTTTGTGAAAATGCCCTGTCCTGAATTTTCCTGTGCAGCGTCAAGTGCCTGCTGTATCTGCTTTTCGGTCATAGCATTTCCTGTGTTGTCTGCACCGAAGTCATTAACCACGTTATAAGTGACGATTTCCATGCCGTCTGTATCAAAATACGCACCTGTCACAGCCGTATCTGCCGCTTCTGCCACCGATGTTATAGCCGTAGAGAAGCCCTCGGGAATCGCTGTGATAACGAGCAAGAGCGTTGTCAAAAGTGCCGCTATCCGTCTGAAAACGTTTTTTTCACTGATAATTCTGTAGTCTTTAATGTTCATTCTTCTGTGTTCTCCTTAAAGTTCGGCTATATTTTTCTTGCCGCTGACAATTATTCGTACAAATAGTATTATAAATCATTTATAAGTATCTGTCAACAAATGCTAAACTTTTCGTGAACACTGCACAAATTTGGCTGTGTATTTTTGGCACAAAAAAAGCTCCCCTGACGCATAAACTTCAAGAGAGCCTTTAAAGCAAAATATTTTACTGCACTTCCACTTTTTCGCCCATGATAGACCTGATAGCGTGGACACGGCACACCTCTGCACACTTTCCGCAGTTTGTACACTTTTCATAGTCGATAACAGCGTGGTTGTTCTGCACTGTAACGGCACCTGACGGACAGTTTTTCTCGCACAGCTTACAGCCTATACAGCCGTTAGGACAAACAGACCTTGTCACTCTGCCCACATCTCTTGATGAACAGCAGATATCCACAGCCTGAGAGATCCTTCTCACTGCGATAAGACCATTTGGACAGGCTTTTGTGCAAAGCCCACAGCCCATGCACTTTGCTTTGTCGATAACGGCAATGCCGTCAACGATAGATATTGCCCCCTGAGAGCAGACCTTGATACAATCGCCGTAGCCTAAACAGCCGCTTGTGCAAAGCTTGCTTCCGTCATAAAACCTGTTGCACGCCGCACAGCTCTGAATGCCGTCAAAATCGTATTTATGCGGTGTATGAGAGCAATCTCCAGAACAGCGCACGAAAGCCACCTGTGGCTCTGTTACAGTCACTTCAACGCCCATTATCTCGGCTATCTTCTTTGCAGCAGCCTCGCCTCCCGGACGGCAAAGGTTACATTCCGCACCTTTGTTCACGATAGCGTCGGCATAGTCTGCACAGCCTGAAAAGCCGCAAGCACCACAGTTTGCCTGTGGAAGCGCTTCTGCGATAGCGTCAACACGCTCATCCACCTCAACGGCAAAAACTTTTGAAGCCACCGTCAGCAGAACGCCTGCCAATATGCCCAAAGCGGCAAATATAGCCAAAGGGATCAAATATTCCATATCATTCTCCTCTTTCAGAATTTCAGTTTTTGTTGTGTTTCATTATATTATTATCCATAAAATCAAGGGTCATCTTAATGCGGTTTTTGATATTAACGTCCGCTGTTCCCGAATCGTGATCGACCGCCGTTATGATGCTGTCTGGGTAGAGCTTTTTTATACGCTTTATTATGCCTCTTGCACAGGTGTGGCTCACAAGGCAGCCAAACGGCAACAGCATCACAACACCTTTGCAGCCGTTCTTCAACGCTGAACACATTTCTGCACCGATAAGCCAGCCGTCCCCCATTGTTTCGCCAAGGCAGCCAAAGTTTTCACCGTAGCTTTTCAAGGATCTATAGTCTTCCATAGGCTCGAAACCGTTTTGTACAAGTGCAGAATTCATTTTGCACCAAAGCGTTTTCATATAGGCAATAAGGACTTTTGCTCCCACACCTGCCAAGGTTTTTCTTCCGTAAATGTTATCATCATTTGTACAGGAATCGGCAAGGTACATTATGTATGGAACAAAGCCGCTCATATATATCTGACAACCGAGATCACGGAGGTATTTCTCCGTTTCGCCGTTGCCGAGAGCACAGAATTTTATGTAAAGCTCCCCTGTTACGGCGACCTTTTTGACCGATCTGCTTTTATCACAATTTATTGTAGCAAAGCTTTCGCATATCTTGCGGAATACGACGCACATTGAGATCGGATCGGCCGCTTTGCCATGTTCAAAGAGCCGTGACAGCCTGCTGTTCCATAGGCGGACTTTATCAAGCGTTTCACCCTTTTTTAGTTCATAAGGTGAAAGCTCATTATAAAGATACAAAAGCAAGTCACTGTAATAGATCGCTGCACAAGCCGTCAGCACCATTTTAGGCGTTATGGAAAATCCGCTGTGTTTCTCAACACCGCTGACATTAAGTGACACCACAGGAACATTTTGCAGACCGGCTTTCAAAAGAGCTTTTCGCAGCAGCATAATGTAATTGCACGCTCTGCACCCTCCTCCTGTTTGAGGCAGCAGCAGGGCTGTTTTTGCGGTGTCATATTTGCCGCTTTTCAATGCACATATGAACTGTCCTATTATGAGGTTGCAGGGAAAGCAGACATCATTATTTGAATATTCCCAGCCTGCGTTTATCATTTGTGACCGACTGTATTCGTTCACCCCGATAACGTCGCACTTATATCCGCCGCTAAGAAATGCATATTTAAGCAGCGGAAAGTGGAAGTCAAGCATTGATGGTATCAATATAGTGTGGGTCTTTTTCATCGGCTTTGTAAATTCAACCCTTGATCGTTTCATATCGATAAATTATTATCAGATTATTCCCGAAAAGCCCATAAAGCTTAGCGAAACGATAGACGCCGCAATGAGCGTTGCAGGCACGCCCTTGAAAGTTTCAGGAAAATCGCAGCTTTCTATCCTTGCTCTTACTCCGCTGAAAAGCAAGAGGGCAAGAGTAAACGCAAGTCCTGTTCCAAGTGCGTTTGTAAGGGACTGAAGAAAATTATAGCCGTTGTCTATGTTTCCGATAGTAACACCGAGAACTGCACAGTTGGTTGTGATAAGAGGCAGATAAACGCCCAGAGCCTTATAGAGAGGCGGCATCATCTTTTTCATTACTATCTCAACAAGCTGAACGAACATTGCTATAACAAGTATGAACGCCACTGTTTTTAGATACTCTATGCCAAAATGCTCAAGAAGTCTGTATACAGGATATGTGATAGCTGTTGCGCATATCATAACGAATATTACCGCTGCACCCATTCCCACAGATGATTTCATCTGCTTTGATACGCCAAGGAAAGGACATATTCCCATAAACTGAGAAAGCACAACGTTATTTACGAACACACAGCCGATAAGTATAAGTATGTAGCTCATTTTTATGCCTCCTCACTCTCTGTTCTGCACTGACCCTTGCACAAAGCCGCATTAGGACAGCCTGAGCAGGATATCTCCTTTGGCGGCTTCTTGTTCGCTATCTTGTTCACAAGTGCGATAAGACAGCCAAGCACGAAAAATCCGCCTGCCGGCATGATGAACACTGTCATAGGGTCGTCGCACAGGAAAGGTATCTTGAAGCCGAACCATGAGCCTGTGCCAAGTATCTCTCTTATAGAACCCATTGTGAAAAGTGAAAGTGTAAATCCAAGACCCATTCCAAGTCCGTCAAGTATGGACGGGAATATCTTGTTCTTGCTGGCAAAAGCCTCCGCTCTGCCAAGGATAATACAGTTTACCGTGATAAGTGACAGGAATACGCCTAATGCACTGTAAAGCTCAGGTATATAGCCTTTCATAAGAAACTCGATAAGAGTAACGAAGCCTGCAATTATTACGATAAAACAAGGCAGTCTTACAGCCTTTGGTATAACGTTTTTCAAAAGGGATATAACAAAGTTTGAGCAGACAAGCACGAACGTTGTGGCAAGTCCCATTCCGATACCGTTTTTAGCCATTGTTGTGACCGCAAGTGTCGGACACATACCAAGAAGCGTAACAAGCGTCGGGTTTTGCTTTATGATACCCTTAGTAAATTCATACAAATTAGAATTTTTCTCAGCCATTGAGTATCTCCTCCTTATGCTCGTCAAAAAGCTTCACAGCCTTTTTGCACGCAGATTTCATTCCCTTTGAAGAATAGGTGGCAGCGGTAACATTGTCGATAGAATTTTCATCAGTGTCAACACCAAAGCCCTTTAGCTTTGAAAGAAAACTATCGTCCTGCACCTTTGTGCCAAGACCAGGAGTTTCGCCTATAGAGAGAAATTCTATCCCCTCCACAGTTCCCTCGCTGTTTATACCGATAAGCAGATGAAGTCCACCCTTTGAATAGCCGTCCTCAGTTATCTCGATAACGCATCTGCCGTTATCTTTATCTGTGATAATAGAGTTCACGCCCTCTGTATCAAATGTGACAGGGGTCTTGCTGTCGCCCTCGCCGTCAAGCATTATCTCATAATCGCCCTTGCCGAATATCTCCTCACAGCCCTTTTTCATATCGTCTGTAAGGACACCTGTATTGTCAACATATGTGGCATTATAGGCAAGCACCAAAAGTCCGCTGACAACTACACATATTATAGTCAGCACCAATGGAGGCATTATTTTATCTTTCATTCAGACTTCGCCTCCTTCTTCTTTGTTATAGCCCCTAAAGGCTTTGTTTTTGTTACCATGTCTATGTATGGTGTAAGTATATTCATAAGCAGTATTGAGAATGAAACACCCTCAGGATAAGAGCCAAAGAAACGAATCACGCAGGTTATCACGCCACAGCCGATACCGAATATCACCTTGCCTGTTTTTGTAACAGGAGTTGTAACATAGTCAGTTGCCATGAAGAATGCACCGAGCATTACGCCGCCTGCAAGTATCTGATAGATGCCGTCCTCGCCGCAAAGATATGAGAACACGAAAACTGTGCCGATAAATGCAAGAGGTGTATGTACTGAGATTATCTTCATCATTATAAGGTATATGCCGCCAATGAGCAAAGCCGCCGCAGACACCTCGCCAAGACAGCCGCCTACTTTTCCAAGGAAAAGGTCGAGATAATCGGCAGGGGCGGAATGTGCCGCCGCAAGAGGTGTTGCACCTGTTACGATATTGTCAGGGTCATAGAAAGGCACTACCCAGTGTGTCATGTTGCCTGTGAAAGCAAGCATAAGAACTATTCTTCCCACAATAGCAGGGTTGGCAAAATTCTGTCCCAGACCGCCAAAAAGCTGCTTTACGATTACGATAGCAACGAATGTGCCGATAGCAGCCTGCCAATAAGGCATTGTCACAGGGAGATTGAACGCCAAAAGCATACCGGTCACAAGTGCCGAAACGTCCTTTGTGGAATCAGGTCTTTTCATTATAAGATTGCAAAGTCTTTCCCATATGAGTGCCGTTATCATGCAAAAGCCTGTGAGCATGAGCGCACGTCCGCCGAAAACGTAGGCAGACATTGCAAGTGCAGGGCAAAGAGCCACAAGCACATGGGTCATCACCTTAGAGGTAGAAATATTATCCCTTATCTGAGGTGAAGGGCTGACAAGCATTTTTTCCATATTTTCTTACCTCCTTACGTTCTTATGAAAGCTTTTGCAAGCTGATTTTTCTCTGCAAGATCTCTCTTTGCAGGACAGACGTATGAACACGAACCGCAGTTCATGCAAAGACCCACCTTGAGCTTCATAAGAGCCTCTTTGTCACGCCTGTCATAAGCCTTTTCAAGCTCTGTAGGCATAAGATTCAGCGGACAAGCAGAGATACATCTTCCGCACTTTATACAGTTTGTCTGTGTGCACCTGTCCTCGATGCCCTTTTTCTTATCGGTCTTTTCGCCAAATGCAAGAATGGCATTTGTTGTCTTTGTCACAGGGGTGTCAAGCTCATAAAGGCACATTCCCATCATAGGACCGCCAAAAAGGGCTTTTCTAACCTTTTCCTTATCGCAGTCACCGAATTTCAGTATATCCTCCGCAGAAGTTCCTATAGGTACTCTCACGTTGCATGGAGTAGATACCACGTCACCGTCAACAGTTATACGCTTTGATATGAGTGGCATACCTGTTTTGGAATACTCGCCGATAAAGCCTGCTGTGGTAACGTTCATTACGATAACGCCCTGATCTGACGGAAGCTGACCCTCGCCAACTACACGTCCCGTGGCGTTGAATATTATCACCTTTTCTGCGCCCTGAGGATAGCATGACTTCAGCACTTTTACTTCAATACCCTCATCATCAGCCGACTTTTCACGCATAAGCTTTATAGCCTGCGGCTTATTATCCTCGATACCGATGACCACCTTTTTAAGCCCCAGCATATCACGCACGAGCTTTATTCCGCACATAACATCGTCAGCGTTCTCCATCATCTCACGGTAGTCGCTTGTTATGTAAGGCTCACACTCAGCGGCGTTTATAACAAGGGTATCAACCTTGTATTTGTTCTCGTCAAAGTTGAGCTTTATGTACGTCGGGAAGCCTGCGCCACCCATTCCGCAGCAGCCTGACTGCCTTACGGCTTCGCAAAGGCTCGCTTTGTCTGTTATAACAGGCGGCTTTACGTCAGGTGATACCTCCTGCTCTCCGTCGGTGTCGATCTCCACCATTTTGCACACCCTTCCGCCTGCTGTGAGCAGTTCGGATATCGCCGCCACTGTGCCTGACACAGACGAGTGAACAGGGCATGACATAAAAGCGTTGCTTTCGCCTATGACCTGTCCCACAAGCACTCTGTCACCCTTGGCAACTGTCGGCTCGCAAGGTGCTCCCATGTGCTGTGACATGGATATCTTCACTCTTGCAGGCAGCGGCATGGCGATAGTTTCGCTGTTTTCCGTCCCCTTTTTGTGGGAAAGAAAAATGCTGTTGAGTTTCATAATTTTCCCCCTTATCATACTTTATGACTATTCAAACCTGAATTTATCATCACTTATACTTATCCTACTCTTTATACTGTCAGAGCAATAAACTACGCCATTTTCATCAATGGCGATAACTTCTATATCTTCATCACCGAGCCACCTGTCAAGCTCACCGCTTCCTCCAATAAAAATGCAGGTAGACAGAAAATCGGTTTCAATACCGCTTTGCCCCACAACAGTTACAGAAACAAGGTCTGTTTCGCATGGATAACCTGTTGTCAGGTCAAAAATATGGCTCCACTTTTTGCCCTGTGCTTCAAAATAACGCTCATATCCCCCGGAAGTGGAAACAGAACCGCCGCCGCTTGTGAAGCTAAGGCAGGTGTTATCATTATCAAAAGGGTCTGTGACTGCGACCTTGAAATCTGTTTTATCAGGCTTCTGCCCGTAAAGAAGCGTTGACGAGCCAAAACTCACCACCGCACAATCGGCTTTTTCACTATCCAAAAGCTTTTTCACTTCGTCAAGGGCAAAGCCCTTTCCGTCACAGCCCACGTCTATCTGTGTGCCGTTTTCAAGGACACATTCGCTCCCTGAAATCTTTATATTCCCATATCCCACAGCGGAAAGAGCAGTCTGTATCTCACCTTGCTCAGGCACTCTCGGCTCATCACCGATGACGTTCCAAAGTGCTGTCAGCGCACCTGCGGAAATATCCGCTCCGCCGTATTTTTTTGTAAGCTCTATGCTCTTTTCTATAAGCTGTGCAGTTTCCTCAGAAAGCTCAAGCCTGCCGCTCTCATTGAGCCGTGATAACTCCGAGCCTTCCTCATAAGGCGAATAAAGCTTTTCCAAAGCCTTTATCCGCTCTTTCACCGCCTCAGCGTCGCCGCCGTATACAGCCGCCGTGCATGGGCAATCCATGGCGAAAAATGTCGCTTCATCTGGCTTTTTATCTAAGAGCATCATCACCGCTCCGCACACCATAAGAGCCGCCGCACACGCTACCGATACAAACAGCCGCCTTTCAGGCTTTTTCATTTTTATACCTCACTTGAAATTAGTTGAAAAGTGTGTTATAATATCCGAAGTATGATAACATCGGTTCAAAATTCTTATGTGCAAGCGAGCAAAATGTGTTCGCACTCTTTGATAAACGCCCTCAGTTCAGGATTTTTCCCCACTGAAACCTCAAGCCTGTTCACCTTTTTTCCTGCCATACCAAGGATCCTGTCAAGGTCTTTAGGCTGAGCGGAAAGATATTTTACACAGCGTTCCATGGTTTCCTCAGTGTCAAGCTCAAAAAGCTTGTGGGAGTTGTGAGGATTTTCAGAGTAAAGCTTTCTCAAAAGCATATAGGTGCATATTTTCACCGCCATGTCCGTCTGAGTTTCAAGACCCTTTATGCCGCTGTCTTTTATAAGCTCCCTCAGCAGCTCGCTTCCCTCGTCCGGACAGCCTAACGCAGAGTTTTTTTCTCTGACCTTGACTAAACCGAACACATCTTCATAGGAAGCACCGTAAAGCTTTATAAGAGCAATGATGATATTGACGTTCTGCTTTTTGCCGTGTTCAACGGCTGATATGCAAGACTGGCTGGTGCCGACTGCTCTGGCCGCACGGCTTTGTGTATAGCCGCTTTCTATCCTCGCGGCGGTAAGCTTCTCACCTATCCTGAGAGTCAGCTCATCTTTGCTGTCATTGCTCATGTAATATCTCCCATATATAAAATCATATTGGCTTTTCAACCATTATTCTATTATACTATAAATTTATGTATTTGTAAATATAAAATCTATAAAATGACGTATTTAAGTGAAAAAAATTTGTGCAGGTTTTAAAGCACTTATCATAAAAGAAAAAGAAAGCAGGTATTTTAAATATGAAAGGCTACAGAATAGCATTTATCCGTCACGGAATGACGCAGGCAAATCTTGACGGACGTTATATCGGTACTACCGACTTGCCGCTGTGCAGAGAGGGTGCTGACCAGCTTTATGAAAAGATAGAAAAGTATGATTACCCTTCGGTGCAGAAGGTCTACACCTCGCCTTTAAAAAGGTGCAAACAGACTATATCTATACTCCAGCCTAACAGGCTTGTGGCTGAGATGCCCGAACTTCGTGAAATGGACTTCGGCAAGTTTGAGAACAAGACCGCTGACGAGCTTATGAACGACCCTGATTATGAGCAGTTCATAAAAGGAGGACTTGACAATCCTCCGCCGAACGGTGAGTCAACAAGAGATGTCATAAACCGCTGTTATGAAGCTCTGAACATCATCATTTCCGATATGATGTACGAGGGCCTTACAAATGTTGCGGTATGCACCCACGGAGGTCTTATAATGAATATGCTGGCAGGCTTCGGCGTGCCGAAAAGGAAGCCTATGGACTACGCCTGCGATTTCGGTGAGGGCTTTGAAGTCATGGTGACAGCTTCCATGTGGCAGCGTTCAAACGCTTTCGAGGTAATAGGAACATATCCGCCAAAATATGAGGAAATGCCTGATTACACTGTTGAGGATTATTATACTGACGAAGAGGATAAGTAAACAGTAAAAACAGAAACGAGGGGGGAAAAGGCTTGACAAACAAAGAGATAAAACTATCGGCAAGAAAAAATATAAGCCAGAACATGGGAAACTGCGTATCGCTCACGGCATTTTTGTTTGCGGTGTTTGTATTTCTTGGTCTGTGCGAGCTTGCCCTTTTTATGCTTTTCAAACGCATCGGCTGGGAGTACTTTTTCTCGTGGCAAGGAATAAAAGATCATGTTTCCGTAAGGCTATTCTGGTTTCTTGACCTCATTGTCATTATACCTTTTGCAGCTTTTGAAATGTGGACTGTCCGCAGATTTTTTGTTGATATTGCAAGAGCAGACAGCTATGTGGGATCGAGGCAGTATATAAACTCACATTCTTATGTATATTATTCCCACACCATGTTTTCTTCCATTATTATTAATTCACTGAAATTATTTTCCGCAGTACCTTTCGCTATCTCAACCTACAGCGTGTATTATTGGGGCTGGGTATGCAAGCTCAGCGAGCTTACCTCCGCAGGTCTTCTTTGTTTCATGTTCTCACTTGGTCTGTCTGTTGTGTTTTTCGGACTTATGGTGCATTACTGGATATCTCTTGCCCTTGCGCCATATATAATGACGCTAAACCCACGCACCAACATTTTTGACGCCTGCGATCTTTCTGTAAGGCTCATGGACGGTCAGCATGGCAGATATATCTCGTTCCTGCTGAGCTTTGTTATGTATATCCCCGCACTTCTGTTAGTATATCCTGTTTTTATTATCTATCCATATTTCAGACTAAGCTATATAGTGTTTTTGCAGGATATAATGGGAAGCTACTGGCAGGACAAAATGCCGTCAATGATAAAGCGCTGGAGGAAATACAGCAAATGACTGTGACAATAACAAAAGAAGAAAATGAAAAAGCCCTTGAATGTGTACTGCGTTCAAGGGGCTTTTCAAAAAGGCTCATAACAAGGCTCAAACGCACTGAAAACGGCATGACAAGAAAGGGCGTCCTTATCCGCACTGTTGACCTTGTGTATGAAAATGACATCATCATGATAAACGAGGGTGACGATGAATCTCTTGACCCTAATCCTGACCTGAAAGCTGATATCCTCTATGAGGACAGCGAGGTGGTAGTGTTTTCAAAACCGCCTTTTATGCCCTGCCACCCGTCAATAAAGCATCGTGACGATACGCTGGGAAATCTTTTTGCCGCACTTTATCCAAGCCTCGCTTTTAGACCTGTCAACCGCCTTGACCGCAACACGAGCGGTTGTGTGCTTGTGGCCAAAAGTCAGCGAAGCGCTGCAATGCTCCAAAAAAGCTTTGAGAAGACCTATGTTGGAATAATAAAAGACCTGCCCCACTGCGGCGGGCGTATCTGTGCGCCTATCGCAAGGGAGCAGGAAACTATAATAAAACGCTGTGTGAGGGCTGACGGACAATATTCCGCAACGGATTATCTTGTACGCAAACGTCTGGGAGATCTTTCTCTTGTGGACTTCTTTCTTGAAACCGGCAGAACGCACCAAATAAGAGTACACTCGGCTTTTATGGGCTATCCTCTCCTGGGTGATGACCTTTATGGCGAGGCAAGCCCTCTTATAAGCCGTCAGGCTCTCCACTGCGAGAAAATGACTTTTCAAAGCCCCGAAAACGGCAGGATAGTGACTGTTACCGCACCGCTTCCCGAGGATATGCTTTGTCTTATGACACCCGACAGGTGATATCCGTTTCAAGCTCCACCGAGCCTAGCACTTCATCAAGGCGGTCGGCATACTTTAGATAGCTTTGCGGATATTTGTGACGGAAAAGCCGCCACACATCAAAAATATCCGTCCTGTTCTCATACAGGGCTTTGTTCCACACCCCTGTGATGTTTTCTTCAAGACGCTGTTTCACAAGTGCCACAACCTGGTCTGAGCTTTTCTCGTCACGGATATCAAGAGAAGTGTGTGCAAGAACAGTGAGCTTCAATCTGCATACGAGCCTGCCGTTCTCGTTATCAAGCTTCAGGCTGTGGCTGTCAGAGGTTATCCTAACGTCCATGGGGCTTCCATTATATTCGATAATATCAGAATACTGCTCTGCCTTTCCCGTGAGCCACAGACAGCCTGATGCGTCAGCGTGGGAAAGATAGCTCTCAAGCACCGTACCTTTTCGTATAAGGGCGGTCTTTTTTATTTCCAAAAGCGGCTCCTGCTGTTCCGCTGACTTTTCCTCATGGCTCTCCGCAAAATCTCCCAGCGGTTGTTTGATAGAGATAACCGGCATAGCGATATACTGCGGTGATCTTATGCAGGAAAGCAGATCGATAAGGCGGCACTCCACCGTTATGCCATTTCTCACACCCATTTTTATGACCTGTGTGAAGTTTTCTGATGACATCGTTCCCCTTGTTAGCTGAACGTTCATAAGCTCCTCTGCGGTATTTTCCGCCAAGCAAAGCTCCACTCCAAGAAAAACATTTTTGTCCTTTATAGCAAAAGAGAACAGCTCCTCCGGAGAGGAAAGATCTATATTTTTATTAAAGCATATTATTTGAAGATGGCCAAAAAAGATCTCCCTGCCTATCTGATACTGACAGCCCTCAATGGCGTCTCGGATACTCCTGCCTTTGCAATTGACAGTCTGTATATTGGACTGGCTCACATCAAGAGGAGTGTCAGAACCCATACTCTGGGTCTTAAAGACCTGCAGTGACACATTGTATTCCCCGTTCTCATAGTCAACGCCCATGGCGTGGCAAAGAACACGCTCCTCGATATCCACCTGCCTGCCAAAAGAGGAAGACAACAGCGTCACTGCTGCGATAAAAAGCACAACAGCAACCTGTATCTTACGCTTTTTCATCAGATCTCGCCCCCTTTTTCACAAATATCAGGCATAGAAGCGGTATTACGCCTCCGAGAAATATGAGTGGGATAGGGCTGAGCCCTGCGTATGCGATGCTCTCCCACTTGTGAGGCAAAAGCCAAAAGAGCGTTGCCACCGCAGGAATCGCCGCTGTTATTATCACGCCCGATCCAGAACCGAGCTTAGGAAAAACATATCTCAGGCATCTGCCTGAACAATGGAAATATACTCCCAGCTTATATACCGAGAGCATTACCCACACGCCCATAACAGCGGCGTCATAGCGTTCTATTATGGCAGTGCGTGAAAATGCCGCAAGTGCGAAGAATGGCAGTTTTGCAAGAAGAGTGTAATCTCCAAGTATCATTGTGATAAAGCCTAAGACTATTTCAACAAGGGCAAGCCTTGTGAGCAGAAAATACACAGACGTTTTTGCTGCATTGCCCTTTGTTGAGGGTAAAAGAAAAACTATCACTGCAAGATAAGAGCTTCTTGCAAGCTCGCTGACAGCAGAATGAAAAATGCCTTTTCCAACGTTTCTTTCCGCAAGGTGAAAATCAACGAATGTGAAATCTTCAAGAGAGCTTATAACAAGGATGGATGTCACAAAGAGAAAAAGTACAAAAAGCACTGTCCCCGTTTTTCCTATGACCCCAAGGCCTGACATTGCAATATATATCCCGCAGGCGGCAACGCTGAGAACTATCATGAGCCGTGGTATATAATCAGAAAAATAATAATCCATAAAATAAGTGAAGGTGCCGATAACATAAAATGACACTGTAAGAAAATATGCAAGATACATTGTACAAACTCCCCTGCCTGCCCACTTTGAACGGCTCACCACAAGGGTGCATGGGTCATCATTAGGAAAGCGCTTGTGGAAAGCCGCCATACCGCATATCATAACTATCTGAAAAACTGTAGACAGCATTGTTCCAAGCATAAGCTCCAAAGCGTTTGCGGTGCTTTCAGGGAGAAATGTCATCATTGAAAAGGCTCTTGTACAGATAAGCATTGCAAAAAACTGCGATGGCGTAAGTTTTTTCATTGGCTTCCCCCCTTTTCGTCAAGCTTGTATTCTTTAATGGTGCTGTGAGTTTTCTCATATGACCGAAAGCTCCGCCTTGAAATAACGTCCTTTATACCCTTTGAGAAAAATGGCGTAACAGGAGCGGTGTAAGATACTGCAAGGTCGTCCATGGAGTTTATATTTATCATCAAAAGCACAGTGCAAAGTGCAATGCCATAAAGCCCCGAGCCGCCGCCCACCAGGATATACACTAGCCTTAATATAGCCGTCTGCTGATAAAGGCTCGGTATAACGAACGATGATGTTGTGGTTATCCCCACCACTATAAGCAGAGGGGCGGACACAAGTCCGCTTTTTACGGCAGCGTCGCCTATGATAAGACCGCCCACTATAGAAACAGTGCTTCCCACAGGCTTTGGAAGCCGCAAGCCTGCTTCTTTCATTATCTCAAATAGAAGCATTAGCACAAGCACCTCCACTGTCAACGGATAAGGCGTTGACTCCTCTGAAACTGCAAGATTCAGAAGAAGCTTCAATGTGAAGACCTCAGGGTGAAAGCTCGCCAGTGCAACATACAGACCAGGAAAAGCCACCGCTAGAAAGAACGCAATATATTTCAGCCACCGCATAAAGGTGACGTAAAAAGGCTTTTCCGCAAAATCGTCCATGGTCTGAAAATTTTCCGCAAAAAGCGATGGGCAGATAAGCACAAATGGCGTGCCGTCCACAAAAACACATATCCTGCCCTGATTTAGCCTTGTGCATATCATATCAGGTCTTTCGGAATAAGCCATTTGTGAAAACACTGACGAACCGAAGCCTTCGTCGATAAAAGGTTCGATATATCCGCTTGTGAGAACAGTGTCGAGCTTTATGCCTTTGAGCTGTTTTCTCAGCCTGTCCACAGCGTCTGAGCTTGCCCGGTCGCTCATGTAGACCATGCACACGTCGGTGGAAGAACGCTTTCCTATCTGCATCATCTCAAACCGCAGCGATGGTGTTTTCATTCGTCGGCGCACAAGAGAAATATTAGTTCTTATTGTTTCCGTAAAAGAATCCTGTGCGCACATTATAGTCTGCTCGCTTGAAGGCTCAGAAACCGACCGCTTGTCGTAACCTTGGATACCGTAAACAACAGCCTTTGAAAGCCCCTCCACAAATATGACCGCAAAGCCAGAAAACAAAAACTGTATGACGTCACCATAATTAAAAACCGTTTTTCTCTCGGCGGCAAGCAGGCTTTCTTTTGTTAGGAAGTCGAATACCTGCTCTGCATTGCCCTTTGACTTTCGTGCAGAAAGCTCCATTATAGGTCTGAAAATAAGCTCTGACATTGCACTCGTTGAGATCATTCCCTCTATGGATACCACAGCACAGCTTACGGAGCATATCTTCACATTCATTATGTTAAGATCCATTGAATTGCCTGTTATGGTGCGAAGGGAAGTCATAGCGACGTCAATGGTCTTATCTATCTCAGCGTTTTTGTAGTTTCTGAAATCGGGTGTATTCATTTTGTTTCTCCTACATGAAATTTTGTTGTATTTATTATCTGCGGCTGTTATCAGAATATTCTGCATTAAAGCTGCAAAAAATAGCTTTGACCATATTGGAGGAAAACAAAATGCTGATAGTTTTTTTCAGAGCCGTGATACTTTATATACTCATTGTCATAAGCATACGCCTTATGGGCAAAAGGCAGATAGGCGAATTACAGCCCTCAGAGCTTGTTATAACGCTTCTGCTTTCAAACATCGCCACCCTGCCTATCGAGGATATGACTATACCGATGTCAATGGGCATAGTGCCTATATTCACGCTGGTGTGCCTTGACGTTATACTCTCTCACTGCTCGCTTAAATTCAGAGGGCTTAGAAAGCTCATATGCGGCTCTCCGAAAATAGTCGTGTCCCGTGGGATCATAGATCAAAAACAGCTCAAAGACCTGCGTTTTTCTGCAGACGATCTTTTGGAGTCCCTAAGAAGCATGGGTATATTCGATATAAACGAGGTACAGCTTGCGGTGGTGGAAACAACAGGCAAGATATCAGTCTATCAGAAAGCACAGTTTCGACCTGTGAACAATGGCGGAATGGGCGTAAAAGACTCTCAGACCGACCCTCCGCAGCTCGTTGTCGACAACGGCAGGATAATATACTCCGCCCTTGGTCTTATCGGCAAAGACGAAAAGTGGCTCATGAAAAAGCTAGGAGAAAAGGGTATGCCCCTGAAAGATGTTTACATCTGCACCGCTGACCCCTCAGGGCAGATAGTTGCCATAAGAAAAGACAAGGGCAAGAAAAAAGTATAAAGGAGCAATCACAATGAAAAGATTGACCGCCTGCATTATTATCCTCACTGTCATAGCCGCCATGTCAGTGTTCTCCGTATTTGCGGTAAAAAAAGAAAACGATAAATTCATAAGCCTTGTGAACGCCGCTGAAAACAGCTACAGAAATGATGACAGCGACACAGCCCAACGGCTCGAAGAACTCGAAAAGGCTTGGAATAACTACTATGTAAGAATATCGTATATAGCACAATCCTGCACACTTGATGATATCTCCTATGCAGTGGCAAAGCTCCCAGCCCTATTGGAAAAGGGCTCTGAGGAATTCTTGTCAGAGTGCGAGAGCATACGCTCATGGACAGAGAAGATATACCACACTCAGTATCCCCATTTATATTCGGTTTTTTAATGTAGAAAAATTGTGTCTAAAACGTTATCAAAGTGTATGATTTTTTCTTGCGTTATTGTACAAATCTACAAAAATCATACAGAACAAGGCGGTTTCAACGAGTTTTTCTTGACTTTTCTTTCTGCTAATATTATACTTAGAATGTATGAATAGGATAAAAAATTTTATCCTGTTTAGAAAAGAAGTATCAATGGAGGTATGAAATGAATACTATCAAGTTTTGTGCTAAGTGCGGAGCGCCAATAGGTCCGGAAGAAAAATTCTGCGGCGGCTGCGGTGCGTCTATCGCCGAAATGGAAGCCGAAGCAGGCATTTCCACACAGCAGGCAGCACCTGCTCAGGCACCCGTTCAGCAGGCTCAGCCTGTACAGCAGCAGGCTCCTCAGTATGACCAGCAGTATGCACAACCAGCAAACAACTACGCTCAGGCAGCAGCTCCTGCGGCTGCAAAGCCAAATCCTTTTGCTAAGCTTGGCGAATGGGTAAAGGGTCACAAGAAGATAACACTTATCGCCGCTGCAGCTCTTATCGTTGTTATCGTTGCGATCATCATTCTGTGCAACATTCTTAAATATCAGGTGATCGACGCAAAGGATCTTTTCAAGTTTGAATTTAAGGGCATTGACGGCTGTGGCTATGTTGAGGCAGAGCTTAATTGCTATGACAAGAGCTACTATTCAATGGCAGACGCTACAAGCGCTCTCGGCGACCTTGCTGACGAGACAGATCTTGACCTTGGCGACCTTGATGATCTTTCCGACTATGCAAGCTCATCTGACAAGTCATCAAAGGTAAGCAAGTATTTTGCACTTGACAAGAAAACTCTTACAAAAGCATTTAACAAAGCTGATGATTTTACAGAAGCTAAGCAGATGAGAAATGCCCTTCTCAAAACAAATAGCGATGGCGAGTATAAGCTGAAGATCACTTTTGATAAGAAAGCAAACAAGAATCTTAAAAACGGTGACAAGGTAAAATGCACTGTAAAGTACAACGAGGATTCTCTCAAGGACAAGAACATAAAGCTAAAGAACACTGAGTTTGAGGTAACTGTAAAGGATCTTAAAAACGGTGAGGAGATCGACTTCTTCAAGGGCGTTGAGGTCAAGTTCTCAGGCTTTGACGGCAACGGCTCTGCTGACGTTTCATATGACTCAGCATATCCATTTATCTACTATGATTATGACTACAAGTCAGATCTGAAAAACGGCGACAAGTACACTGTTACAGCTAACATAGACGTTTATGGCGCAGAAGAAAGCGGTGACATGACTTGGTTTGAATATGACGACAAGTATTATACATACAAGACAGCCGACGTTAAGGACGGCAAGGTAACAAAGGATTTCACTGTTGAGGGTCTTGAAAAAACTCAGGAGATCGACCCGTTCGAGGGACTTGAATTTGAATGCTCAGGCGGTGTTCCATTTGTAAAGCCTTACTCAGTAAAGGACAAGTCTATCCCTGCTGCTCTTAAGGACAATGTTTCTTATTCAGTATCATGCGATGGCTATATTGGCATCGGCGGCACATTCAAGGTAACTTGCAGCCCTTATTCCTCACTTGCAAGAAATGGTATCACACTTTCCGGCAAAACTGAAACAAACGATTGGGGCGACACTGTTTATGTTAAGGAAATAACAGTTGACGAAACATTCCCTGCATATGTAACAGCTGACAACGGTAAGGCTGCTATGGACAGCTATAAGTCATATATCGACGACAAGATCGAAGATATGAGAAAGGATATAAAGGGTCATTACGCTCCATATCCTGCTGACTTTGACGGCAAGGTAACATCTATCGAGTCTTTTGATTACGTTGACACTTATGTTGCGTTCACAAACAAGAAGAATTATGATTCTTGGGAGAACACAAATGCACTCTACAATCTTTACAAGATAACTGTAAAGACAGACAAGGAGAAAAAGGCAGTTTCATTCTATGCTTCGATCTACTGCTCAAATATCGTTGCAACAGGTGAAACATTTACTGAAGAGCCTTACTTCTCATCATCTTACTACAACAAAGAAGCAGATTTCAAGAAGAAGGTAATTGAAGCCGAGGGTTACACAACAACTAAGGCTGGTGCGGCTTCAAAACCTGCAACTGACGATTCTTCATCGGCTGCAGCAAACGAAGCAACAACTACGACCACAACAACAGCAAAAACCGATTCTTCTGTAGCAGAAACAACTACATCTGCAAAGGATAAGGCAACAACTACAACTCTCGTTCCATAAGAGTTAAATAGTGAGAAACACGCCGCGGAATTTTTCTGCGGCGTGTTTTTATGTCCTGACAACTCTTGAAAACCTTGTCAAAATGTGATATAATATTTGTTACGATAATAAAAAAGCAGCTTCGAAGAACCGGAGCTGCTTTGTGAAACGATCGTTATTTAAGGCACTGTGAACCATTTTCAAAAAGCACTTTGTTGAGCTTTGCCACATCATAGCCTTTGTTTATTGCATCAATGAGTATGCAATCACGGGTGTTTTTAGGATAAAGCTGAGCTTCACCCGCAAGGGTCAGAAGTCGCTGAACGGTATCAACATCAAGCTTCATAGCAAGTGCGATAGCGATTATCTTATCCTTGCTTGGAAGTCTTGCTCCTGCAAATATCTGATATCCATATATTTGATTTAGCTGGGATATTCTTATGACCTCTATCTTTGTCATCTTTTTCTTTTTCACAAGCTCACAAAGATAACTTGCAAAATCCTGTCTGTCAAGAGAATCCTTATTGTTGCTTAGAAAACTGTTGATATCATCGCTTCCATTTAGCTCCTCCATAAGCTGTGTTGTTTTTTTCATGTCACCAGTTCCTTCCTATAATAATTTATTTTTTTACATTTTTACATTGGAGATGAGAAATATGTCACAAAAAAGCTTATATGATTTTGAAACAGAACAGATTGACAAAATGTTCGACTGCAAAAACTATCTATTTAAAAACAGCAAGCACGAAAAAGTCATTTTAGAGAGTGACACAGGTGTAAAAATGGTGCGGCACATTATCTATAAGCCTGCTGACGTTTCTGTATATCAAAGGCTCGCATTGATAAATAATCCATATCTTTGCCGTATCTACGAGATCTCCGAAAGCACTGAAGCGTATACTATCTATGAAGAATTCTGCGACGGCATGACTCTTACGGATTATGCAAACGGCGAAACATTAGCAGAACACGATGCCCTGAACATTACCTGCTCCATATGTCAGGGATTGTATGCTCTTCACAACAGCGGCATCGTTCACCGTGATATAAAGCCTGATAATATTATAATATGTGACGACAATAATGTCAAGATTATAGATTTTGATATTTCTAAAATTTATAAATCTAATCAACGCTCTGACACCCAAACTTTGGGAACTGTAGGCTTTGCCGCACCTGAACAATTCGGTATGCAGCAATCTGACGCAAGAACAGATCTCTATTCTCTGGCAGTGCTTCTGAACGTTCTTTTGACAGGCGAGCACCCGTCAGTCAAAATGTGCGAAACCAAAAAGCTGTTGAAGATCATCAAAAAGTCACTTTCCATAAATCCGTCTGACAGATACAGCTCGGCTGAGGAAATGTTCAAAGCACTTGACAAAGTCAGGAGGCATTTGAAAATATGAAAAAATGTCCTAATTGCGGAAGAATTCTTCATGACGATTCCATTTTTTGCTTTGGCTGCATGAGCGAAATAAACAAGAGGCAAGAAATAGTTCTCGCTACCCCCAAAAAAGTGTTTTTAAAAGCAAAAATAGCCACACCAATAATCGCTGTGGCATTAGTATCCGCAACTGTTTTCGGGGTGTATACTTATAATAACAATAGTGATAAGACCACGGCTGTGAAAAAAAGCACACCTCGATCTGCTGCCACTGTCACCACAAATACACCTGTGACAACTACTCTGCCTCCCGTCACCACTGTCATGACTACTACCACAAAAAAGCGTGAGCCTGACAAGGCTGCCCTTGCGTCAGATATTGCAGAAGGGGCGGCATTAGCAGAGTCAAAAGCCGCCGCAGTCACCACCACTGCCACTACAGAAAAAGTGACTGAGCCTATGACAGAGCCTGAGATACAGCAGGATATACCGCAGGAAAACACAGAAGACACTCAGCAGAACGAGCCTGTCGAGCCTGAATATTACTCCCCTGATGGTGCAAGTCAGATGACCCTTGACTTGCTCGATTATGTAAATCCTCTCCGTGAGAAATATGGTCTGAAACCACTCCGTGCAAGCGGACAGTTTGACCAACTGCTGGAAAAGAGCATTTATATTATGGACGACTACTGCCAAGGCATTGGCAACGTATACGAACATCTCTCTGAGGTCGGTCTGCCTAACAACAGCAAAATACGACAATTCACAGCAAACAACAGCTGTGTTTCAGACTATGACGAGGCATACACAGAGCTTTTTACTTGGTTAAAAAATAATGCAAGCTTCGGTCTCTCTTACGGTGACAATCTGATCAACGGCTTGGAAGATTACACATATCTTGGTGTTTGCTTTTTCCATGATGATATAGTTCAGGAAAGAAAAGACCATATGTGGAATGACCCGGATAATGATGAATACGAATCTATGCCGCTATATCAATGCTATGTTTATGTTATGAAATAAGACGACATTATCCGACTTGAAAACTGCGTCAAAGTATGGTATAATACTTACACAAAAGTGTAAAATAATCTGCAAAAAAAGAGGATAGCTATGGACGAACATATAAATAACGGCAACACGACTGAAAACACAGACAAACAGCCATATAACAACTATGACTACTCTGACGAAGAATACGATAGAATGCGCATTGAAATGGAAAAACGCCGTGCCGAAAGGCGTGCAAGAGAACACAGGCGTGTTATGAAAAACCGTATCATTGCCATAGCAATTCTTTTGGTGATAATTTTTGTGATAGTGAAAGCCTGCGGTGGAAAGTCAGACAACAAGCCTGTTGCTGATTCATCATCACAGACCGAAAGCACAAAGCAGGCGGAAGCAAAAACCACCACCAAAAAGAAAACCTCTGACAACAGCAAAGCAGAGGAAACAAAGCATAAGATAGAGCAGTCAAACGGCATGACCTTTGTTGACGGCATTCTTATCGTAAACAAGACCTACTCCCTGCCATCAGATTATGCACCGGGCGTAAGCACAATTGCACAGAACGCCTTTGACGAAATGGCAGCTGCAGCGGCTCAGGACGGCATAACACTCTTTGTGAATTCAAGCTATCGCTCATATCAGGATCAGGAATCTCTTTATAACTCCTATGCCGCAGAGCGTGGCACAGAAGCCGCAGACGAGGTATCTTCCCGTCCGGGACATTCAGAACATCAGACAGGTCTGACCTTTGATGTAAACACCACCGAGAACAGCTTTGCAGGCACTCCCGAAGCCAACTGGCTGGCTGAACACTGTGCAGAGTACGGCTTTATTATCCGCTACCCTGAGGGAAAAGAGGACAAAACAGGATATGTGTACGAGCCGTGGCATATTCGCTATCTCGGCAAGGAAAAAGCCGAAGCTGTCACAAAGAGCGGACTTTGCCTTGAAGAATATCTTGGTGTCACCTCTGATTACAAATATGCCGAAGATCAGAACTGTTCAAGCCTGAACACTTCCGACACCCAGTCAAATCAGCCTGACGGCTACACAGACGGCTATTATCAGGACAACACAAATTATGATTATCAATACTGATACAAACACAAAGCGGACAGCCACAAGAGTGGTTGCCCGCTTTTTTACTTGGTCATACGAAACGTCGAGGACGCTGTCACCTGCAAGAAACTATCTGTTATTTAGTTGTTTTCTGAGCTTTCTGTGCTATCAGAGCTTTCCAAACTGCTGTCATCATAGTGGACAGGCTCAGTTGTAAGACCCTTATCTCCTGCCTCTGCGGCTTTCTCAGTCATATCGTCAACTATGCGTTTGAAAACTTTGAACGCCTTATCATAATTCTCCTGCATAGTTTCCTTAGAGTCGCCCAAAGTCTTAACCGGTGTTCTCATTGAAAGGTGGATATCATTCGGCATATTCTCGAAGTTAAGCTCCTTTGCCATGATCTCCATATTCCAGCTCATACCCATATCATCAACATACTTGTTGTTCGGAAATTCCTTTGGCAACTCAGGAGTCATTATTGACTTGAACTCCTCGTCAGTGTTTGAGTCTGTTATAACAAGTATAGACTCGCCCCCCTGAAGCTGTGCCAAGAACTTAGTGCTGTTCACGTTCTGCTGCTGATAATCGTCGCTGTGAGAATTTAGCGGAATCATAATGACCTCAACATGGACATAACCATTGCCGTCAAGATCGTCCGTGTATTTTTCAAAGAAATTCTCCAGTTCCTCCTGACGTGTTTCCAAGCCGTTGTTTGCGATCATAAGCACTGTCAGGTCAGCCTTTTCACGCCTTGCAGCGTCAATAAAAATAAATGCCGCCACCGCTATGATAAATATTGCAAAGATTATCCACACCTTATTGTGATAAAAGAAATTCTGCACCTTTTCAAAGCCGTGAAGCTCTCTTATCTGGTCATGCACTTCCTTTATGGAAGACTCGCTTTCGTCGATAACTCCGCTTTTGAGCTTCATAAGCTCGATACGCTCCTGAGCAAGCCTGCGTTCACGTTCCTTTTCTTCCTGACGTTCACGCTCACGTCTTTCAGCTTCCGCCTGCTCTAAAACCTGCCTTTCACGCTCCTCAGCCTCACGCCTTTGCTGAGCCAGCGTGCGCTCATACTCTGCGTCATCAGCGTCCTCCAACAGACCCTGACCCTCCAGACTTTTGTCGAGCTTTGATATATTAATGTCCTTTTCGTCTTTTTTTGACATATCACTGCCGTCCTTTGCGAGATATTTTATATCATATTAGTATAAACCAATAATATTAACTCCGTATTAACAAAAAAGAGATAGCATTTTCATGAAAAATGTCTATATACAATTAAAGATAAAATGTGTATAATATACATAAATCAAATAAATTAAGTTGTGATAATAACAATTTAGTGAAAAGAGGAGAGATAGCAATGCTTGAAAAGATCATACAGAAAAACACAGAAAAATCAGAGATATCCGAACAGCTAAAAGGGCTGAGAGAACAGCTCACCCTGCTTGAAAACAAAATAAAGACCGCAGGAGTGCCTGTTATAATCACATTTGACGGCTGGTCTGCCGCAGGAAAAGGCTCGATGATAGCAAAGCTCATACGCTCTCTTGACCCACGTTTTTACAAGGTGGTGTCATTTCGTGCGCCAAACGAGCAGGAAAAGCGTATGCCATGGCTTTGGCGTTACTGGCAGACGCTGCCGAAAAAGGGCGAGTTTCTTATCCTTGACCGAAGCTGGTATCGTGACACTGTGAACGCCTGTATGTACGGTGAGATAGACAAGGAAACAAGGGACACACGTCTTGAAGATATCTGCACCTTTGAAAGGCAGCTTACAGATGACGGCTATGTTCTCGTGAAAATTTTCCTGCACATTACCGAAGACGAGCAGAAAAAGCGTATCGAAAAGCTGGAGAACTCCTCTGTTACAAGCTGGCGTGTGGAAAGCCACGATATAAAGAACATGGAAAGATACGATAAGTTTTTCCGCAGATATAACAAAATGCTTGAAAGCACAAACACGGCATTTGCTCCGTGGACTTGCGTTGGGGCAAATGAACGTGCCTCTGCTGAGCTTGAAGTGCTGACAGCGGTCACAAAGGCAGTAAGCACCGCAGTTTCCGCCAAGGAGAAGGGCGAACATTATATTCCCGAACCACAGTTCGACACCTGCGGATACAATTATCCTGAATATAAAACTATTGAAATGCCTGCTCTTGCAGAAGTGGATATGAACAAGTCCCTTGACGAAGCGGAATATGAGAAAAAGCTGAAAAAATATCAGGACAAGCTTTTCAAGCTGCAAAATCTCTGCTATCAGAAGAAGATACCTGTTATAATATGCTATGAAGGCTGGGACGCAGCAGGAAAAGGCGGAAATATCAAGCGTATTGCGGCTGCCCTTGATCCAAGGGGCTATGAAGTTCATCCTATCGCTGCACCAGAACCGTCAGAGCTTGCAAGGCACTATCTATGGCGTTTCTGGACACGTCTTGAAAAGAATGGTCACTTTACTATCTTTGACCGCACATGGTATGGCAGAGTAATGGTCGAGCCTATCGAAAAGCTCACCCCCGAAGAACGTGTGAACATGGCTTATCGTGAGATAAACGAGTTTGAAAGCCAGCTTCATGATTGGGGCGCAGAGATAATAAAATTCTGGGTCAATGTTGATAAAGACGAACAGCTCCGCCGTTTTAACGAGCGTGAGAACACGCCTGAAAAGCGTTGGAAGATAACCGAAGAGGATTGGCGCAACCGTGAAAAGTGGGACACCTATGAGAAATATGTTGACCGCATGATAACACTTACCTCAACAGATATTGCACCATGGACGATACTTGAGGGCAACGATAAAAAATACGCCCGCATAAAAGCACTGAAAACTATTGTAAAACGTCTTGAAAAGCGTTTGGAAAAAGAAGATAAATAAAAAAAGCGGCGAAGCGTAATGCTCCGCCGTCTTTTATTTGCCGTCAGATCAGCATCCGCAGCCGCCGCAACCATTGTCGCAGCCACAACCACCGCAGCCGTTTCCGCAACCGCCACAGCCATTTCCGCAGCCGCCGCAGCCACAGCAGAATATGAGAATAAGGATAATGATCCACCAACAACCGCCAAATCCACAACCGTTCATAAATGAAATCTCCTTTTTTATTAAGATTTATAAAGCTGAAGCTTTGCTCCGTTGCTTTATATTACAGTTTATGACGCAGAGAAAAATGTGTTACAAAAAAATCTGCAAGGAGAATTTGTCCTGTGCATAAGAATATAAAAGCGATAAAAACGCGAGAATAACAAGACGCAAAACTGTCAAGAATGTAGCTAAGACAAAGCTTTGTCTTAAACATTTTAAGGGGTGAATTTTATGAACGAACAGTTTTTTGATAGCGACAGCTTTACACCAAGGGCAAGAGAGCTTGTGAAAAATGCCGTCACTCTGGCAGGAAGCTGGGGGCATACTTATATCGGCACTGAGCATATCCTGCTCTCTGCCGCCTATGAGGAGGACTCCACAGCCTGTGCAGTGCTTCTGCGCCACGATGTCACGGCTCAAAGGATAGAGGAGCAGATAGAATACATCATAGGCAGAGGCACGCCATGCCGTCTTACGAAAAATGACATCACTCCTAACGCTGCCGCTGTTTTAAAAGGCGCAAAAAGGCTGTGCGAGAGCATGGGTGGCGGTATCGCAGGAACGGAATACATTCTTGCTATGATACTCCGCCGCAGTGATTGCTGTGCCTTTGAGATATTGCAGCAGTTAGGGGTGAACTGCAACAAGATGTACAACGATTGCTCATTGTCAGGCAACGAGCCTAATATTTTTTCAGACAGAAATTATCCCAAGCTAAAGACCCTTGAACGCTACGGCAGAGAGCTTACACGCAAAAGCGAGTGCGAAAAATTCGACCCCTGCATAGGCAGAGAAACTGAAACAGAACGTATCATGGAGATACTCTGCCGCCGCACAAAAAACAATCCCTGCCTTGTGGGTGAGGCAGGTGTGGGAAAGACCGCTGTTGTGGAGGGGCTTGCGGGAAAGATCATGCTTGGAGAAGTGCCGTCTGCGTTGTCCTCAAAGCGGATCTTCTCCCTTGATATAACTGCCCTCCTTGCAGGAGCAAAATATCGTGGGGACTTTGAGGAGCGATTGAAAAGCTGTATGGACGAAGCCGCAAAGGCTGGAAATGTGATACTTTTCATTGATGAGCTTCACAACATAATGGGTGCAGGAGCGGCAGAGGGTGCAATAGACGCTGCAAATATCCTGAAACCACAGCTTGCAAGGGGCGGTCTACAGCTCATAGGCGCAACGACTTTTGAGGAATACCGCAAAAATATTGAAAAAGACTCAGCTATGGAGCGACGCTTTCAGAAAGTGAAGATAGATGAGCCTGATCAAAGCCAGACCTGCCGTATCCTCAGCGGTCTTATAGACAAATATGAACAGCACCACAGCGTTGACATCTCCCCTGACCTTATACCCTATGCAGTTAAGCTTGCCGCAAGGTATGTCACCGACAGATTTTTTCCTGACAAAGCAATTGATATCCTTGACGAAGCCTGTGCCTGTGCGGTCATAGAGCAAAGTGAAAATAATTCTGGTGAGAAAATATCAGACGCTTTCAACGATTATGTGAAAGGCAAGCTCACCCGTGACGAATATCTCACCGCCATAACAGAGTGCCGCCCAAAGCGCATACCACTTGAAAAAAGACACATTGACAGCGTTATTTCATCGCTCACAGGCATAAACTGCGCCGATATCGGACAGGACGAAGCCGCAAGGCTCACAGGGCTTGAAGATAAGCTAAGCGAAAGCATTGTGGGACAGCAGACGGCTATAAAGTCACTCTGCTCTGCCGTCCGCCGCTGTCGTGCAGGACTAAAGGGCAGCGACCGCCCCATGGGAAGCTTTATTTTCTTAGGGTCAACGGGAGTGGGCAAGAGCCAGCTTGCAAAAGATCTTGCCAAAACGCTTTTTGGCAGAGATAATGCCATTGTAAAGCTTGATATGTCAGAATACATGGAACGCCACAGCGTTTCAAAGCTCATAGGCTCGCCACCGGGATATGTGGGCTTTGACGAGGGTGGCAGGCTCACCGAACAAATTCGCCGCAAGCCCTACTGTGTGCTTCTTCTTGACGAAATAGAAAAGGCTCACCCTGACATCTACAATCTGCTTTTGCAGATACTAGAGGACGGCTGTCTTACCGACTCTGCTGGCAGGACAGTTTCTTTCTCCAATGTCCTTATAATAATGACCTCGAATATCGGCGTGAAAAAGCTTGCCGAAACCAAGACCGTGGGCTTTTCAAACAGCAAGTCAAATGGCGAAGCCAAGAAAAAAGCCATGCTCTCAGAGCTTAAAAGCTTTATGTCTCCCGAGCTTTTAGGCAGGATAGATGAGGTGATAGTTTTTAACGACCTTACCCTTTCCGATATGGAAAACATTACACGCCTTGAAATATCCGCTCTTGAAAAAAGGCTCTCCGAACTTGGCTGTACACTCGCCTGTCAGCCAGAGGTCTACCCTTTTATCGCAAAGCAGGCACTTTCAAAAAGCGGATCTGCACGAGAAATACGCCATATAATCACCGCCCTCATAGAAAATCGCATAAGCGATATGCTTATCTCCTCCGCCTGCCGTGACTTTTCTGTTTGCGTATCTGAAAACACCTTAACTGTCGCACAGCACCGCAGACAACTGTGTTCATAGAAATTTTACAAAGTATAGTTGAGGGATATTTTACAAAAGCTCGCCCATATGTTATAATATTTTTATATATTGTTGTCCAAACGGCAAAAGGAGGATAAAAATGTCTGACAGAAAATACAAGCTATATTCCGACTCCACCTGCGATCTGTCGGAGGATATATTAAAAAATATGGACGTGACGCTTCTGGAATTATCTTTTGAAGTAAACGGTGTTGTAAAGAGCAAGAATGACATGACGCTGCCTGAATTTTATTCCCAAATGCGAAACGGAGCAGTAACGAAAACATCGCAAATAGGGATCTCCGACTATGAACAGGCTTTTGAAAAGGAACTTGCCGCAGGCTATGACGTGCTTTATCTTGGATTTTCGTCAGGTCTTAGCGGAAGCTTCAACACTTCCTGCATTGCAAGAGATAGCGTAATGGAAAAATACCCGGAAGGCAAGATAATCTGCATAGACTCCCTCTGTGCTTCAACAGGCGAGGGACTTTTGCTCATAAAGGCTGACGAAAAGAAAAAGCAGGGTCTTTCCATTGACGAGCTTGCCCAGTGGATCACTGACAACAGGCTTCACCTATGCCATGTTTTCACAGTTGACGACCTGAAATATCTCCACCGAGGTGGCAGAGTATCAAAGACTGCCGCCATAGCAGGCTCTATTCTTGGCATTAAACCACTTCTCCACGTTGACAACGAGGGACATCTTATCCCAGTTGGAAAGATACGAGGCAGAAAGCAATCCATTGAAAAGCTTGTGGATATGATGTGCGAACGCATGGGAAATTGGGATAATTCCACAGTAGCCGTCTGCCATGGCGACTGCCTTTCAGACGCAGAATATGCAGCCGACCTTATGCGAAAAAAGCTTGGCAAGAAGACCACTGTGCATATCTGCTACACAGGTGCTGTTATAGGCTCACACTCAGGACCCGGAACTCTCGCTCTGTTCTTTATGGGCGACCAGCGATAAAAATACAATACAAAAGCGGACGAAGCCCGAAAACTTCGTCCGCTATTTTTATATGTGATATCAAAGACCCTTTGCCTTTTTCAAAGTTATACCATTATCTCCAAGTGGGATAGCGTGGTCAAGTCCAACGAACTTGCCTCCCTCCTGCCAAAGAACTTCCTTGACAAAATCATACTTTTCTTCATCCCATGTAACAAAATCGTCCTTTACAAGTCCGCCCGTGTCACCTGAGTTTGCATTGAAGCACCAGAAAGTGTGATTTACATGATTGTCCTTTATGAGCTTTCTCATGTAGGTCATCCAAGTTAGGTTAGGCTCTGTCATAAAGCCGCCCCACTCGCCTATAAGAAGCGGTGCGATATCCTGCTCCTGAATGTAGAACCAGTTGTCTTTCCAGCAATCTTTCATAAGGCTCTTGTATGTGTAATCCCCCTCAAACCAAGGCTGCTGATAAACTGTCGGACCATAGTCGTGCGGCGAGTAAACAAGCTTATCCTGATATTTGCCAAGGTCGATAGGATAGTCCTTTACGCCCCTGAGATTTCCGCCCCACCAGTTGAAATAGTAATCATCACTGTTTGTGGAGGAATAATCCCCGTTTTTCTTGATGTTCTTAGGGTATATTTCGATACCCTCGACCATTATAAGCACATTAGGATTTTTCGCAAGCACCTTGCTCGCTGCCGTTTCAGCCACATACTTCCAGTTGTTTGCGTCCTTTGAATCATTCCATATTGCCGCAGCGTCACCCTCGTTAGGCTTGCCGTGAGGTTCATTTTTCAGATCAAATGCAACGATAGTGTCATTGTCCTTATATCTGTCGGCAAGCCACTCCAAAGCATGGTAATAGTCCTTTACAGTGACCTTGTCAGTATACCACAGATTTACAGTATGACCGCTGGCATTGGTTTCCGCTGAATGGATATCAGGCATTACTTTAAGACCGTTTTCCTCCGCAAGCTTGAGAAAATAATCAAATATCTCAAGGCTGTTCATAGAGTTCAGCTCTTCATTGTATGCGTTATTGTAGTTCGCCTTTGGATATTCGCCCTCCGACCACTGGTTGATAAGCTCCGCTGACATAGGCACTCTTATAAGATTGAAACCGTGGTCTGCAATAGCCTCCACCGATGACACAAGCTCGCTGTTCCAAAGTCCGTCAAAGGTGTTAGTGCCTGTGTTGTAGCCAAACCAGTTCACGCCCGTGAGCCAAACCTCTTTGCCGTCCTTATCAAGTATCTTGCTTCCGTCTGTGTGAAGCCAATCATCACCCTGTTTAGCCTTTGAGGTACGCTTTAGAAGCTTTTTAACGTCCTTTTCCGTGACCTTTTTGTCATTATTCTGATTATTGTTGTTATTGTTATTATTCTGTGATACCTTGCCCTTTTTAACAGTACACTCCATACCGTTTAGCTTTGCAGACTTAACATTGAGCTTTGTTCCGGTGCCGATATTACAGCCGATAGAGGTCGAACCGCCCTTTGCTATCTCGCCATTGTAATCAACATTCGTGACCGTGAGTTTGTTGCCCTTGACCTTAAAGTTGCCGTTCCAGCCGTCACAGCTTTTGAGCTGGTCTATTTCAAGCTCCAGCGTCCACTCCTTGAGGGCTTCATCGGAGTTGTTCTCAATGCCTATCTCCATGCCCGTCATGACCTTGTCGCCGTCCTGCCAACTGTTGTCCCCTGAATAGGAGATGATAAAGCCCTTTTCCTTTTTATCGTCCTTGCTTTCCTGAGAGCTTTCCTCCTCATCAGCATCAGACTCGTCCTCGCTTTCATCAGCCGCAGAGTCCTCCTCGCTGGTGTCATCGGTTTCTGAAGCCACCGCAGAACTGCTCTCCGCCTTTGAAGCCGAGCTGTCCACATCTTTTTTACCTGATGTTGCCACCAGTATCAGTGCAATAACAAGCCCCACTATAACAGCGCCCATGCCTGCAAAAGCGATGATAAGCTTTTTGTTTATGCTCTTTTTGCCCACATTCTCCTGCTGGCTGTTTACGTCTTTTTTCTCATCACTCATAAGTTTTCCCCTTTATTTTTGATTTTTACATATTTATAAGACCGCCGAGTATTACGCCCGACGGTCGAACTTTCTTTTTTTGGCGACTTATTTTACTGACTGGAGTTTCTCGCTAAGGAACTTCTCCTCAAACTTGTCTGACGGCATAGGTCTGCCGAAATAATAGCCTTGTATAACGTCAGTTTCCAGATCTCTCAGGATATCGAACTGCACCTGTTCCTCAACGCCCTCTGCGCAAACTGCTATATGCAGGTCGTGAGAAAGATTAACTATCATTTTAACAAACACCGCAGTGTCAGGATTTTTTGCGATATCATCAATAAACGACTTGTCTATTTTAATGGTATTCAGCGGCATTTCCTTTATGCAGTTAAGCGAAGAATATCCCGTTCCGAAATCGTCCAGTGCGATCTTCACGCCCTTGTCTGTTATATGCCTCAAAAGCTCCTTCATCTTTTCCATATCATGGATAGCAAGACTTTCTGTGACCTCAAAACATATCTTCTCAGGGGGTGCGCCTGTTTCGTCAAAAAGTGCGTCTATCTTGTCAAGAAAATCAGGCTCAATTATCTGACCTACAGACAGATTGATGTTCATTCTTAGGTCAAGCCCTGCGTCAGCCCACTTTTTGCACTGTCTGCCTGCGATCCTTATCATGTTCTCGCCCAAGAGATTGATATAGCCAAGTCTTTCCGCCATAGGGATAAATTCGGCAGGGGAAACCTGACCAAACTCAGGTGGATTCCACCTCATAAGCGCTTCACAGCCCACAAGCTTCTTTTCAGAGCTGCTGAATATAGGCTGATAGTACGCCGTGAAATGTGCAAAGCCGTTTGTGATATCCTTGTGCATGAGCCTTTCAAGTTCGATCTGCCTTGAAAGTATCCTGCCGATAGTTTCGTTATAATTTATAGTGCAATTCTTGCCCTGCTTTTTCGCATATGAAATGGCAAGGTCGATCCTTTTAAGAACTGTGTTTACAGTATCGTCAAGCTTTGGGAACTTCGCAACGCCCATTGAACAAGTGCAATAGCAACTGCTGTTAGCTATCTGCCACTCCGTGTTGAACTTATCATGTATGATCTTGCATATTTCGTCGATCTCGGCCTGATCCTGATCCCTCAGAAGCACAACGAACTCATCGCTGCCAAATCTAAAAACGCTCAGCTTTTTATTCTTCCAGGCAAAATTCTCAAAGAATTTACCTATCTCTTTGAGAAGCCTGTCGCCATTATTATGACCATAGCTGTCATTTATGTTCTTGAAATTATCAAGGTCAATGAGCATAACAGTGCTGATCTCATCGCTTTCAATAATGCCCTGTATACTCTTATCAAGACTTAATCTGTTAGGAAGACCTGTGAGATTATCGTAAAAGACCTGCTTTTCGATGACCCTCTCATAATTTATCTTTTCTGAGATATCATTAAGTGTGCAAAGTCTGATAGTCCTGCCATCATGCCATTTTATGAGTTTTTCCGACACATTGAACCATTTGTCCATGATCTCGGAATAATAATCTCCTCCAAAAAGCATTCCTTCCTTGTGAGCAGGAAGCTCACACCAAGTCTTGCTGAAAACGTCACTTTCCTTTTTGCCGACCAGTTTTCCATAATACTGTTCAAAAATCTTGCTGGCAAAAACAATCTCACCGCTGTCCTGTACCACTGCAAGCACATAGGAATTCATATTATCCATAACGTCAGTAAGCGTGCGAGTAGTGCTTTCAGCATGTTCAGCCGCTCTCCTAGTATGGAGCATACCAGAAAGTATGTATGTCAGACGTGAGGCTAGCTGTATCTCCTCAGGTGACCATACTCTCTCAGGATCAGAGGACAAAAGATTGAAATATGCAACATACTTATTTGCGTCCTTGACAGCACAAGTGAGTGAACAAGGATACACCGCTCCACGCAGGGTTATTTCCTCATTATCTCCATTCGGGTGAGCCTTATCCGCAACGTGGATACCAGTTTGCATAAGTGCTTTTTTCATTGCATTGTATCTATTTCTATTAAATTCTTTATCAAAAGCAAATACAGTATATTTATGTGTATCAGCGATCAATTCATAACTCAAAGGTTCTGAGTTTTCATAGCCTGAAACAGTTACCGTAGCCGCATTGACATAAAGCGCAGAGCAAATACTTTCGAGAAAATTCTTGCACACATTATCAAATCTGTCATCGCTTTCAAGTATTTTCAAAAAGCTCTCGAACTTTTCGTTATAGGTCTTATCTGGTATGTCCATACAAACAGCCCTCCTCTGCTTATATAAATACGTCTAGCGTTATTATAACATATTCTCCGTAAAATCACAAGGGGAATTATAGAAATTTATTTATAATATACAAAACAAATGACTAAATTTATATATTATTAAAAAGCAAGCCCCGTAGTTAAGCTTAAAAAGTTTAACTGACGGAGCAAATGTGACCGAACCGATAAGCCGAGTTTTGTCGAGTGCGATAATCTATCTGGACTGTACGTCGCCGCACAGCTCTAGCCACCTATAGCCCCAAGCCTGACGAGCAGCCATTGACTTGCAAGCTACCATTGGTGTTGCATCGGATAAGGTTTACATAGCAATGACGTCTCCGCCATTCTGGTGGGCTTTTACCCCGCCTTTCCACCCTTACCAACAAAAGTTGGCGGTATATTTCTGTTGCACTGGCTCTAAGGTCACCCTCGGCTGACGTTATCAGCTATCCTGCTCTATGATGCTCGGACTTTCCTCATAAACCTAGAACGTTTACGCTATCGCATAGCTCGCTCACACTATGATTATATCACATGAATGACGAAATGTCAAATAAAAGCCTGCATAGACAGTGAGCATTCTTAAAAATCATGCAAAACGTCTCAAGCATATTTACAATTTACAAAAAATGTGATAGAATTATAATAACCAAATCAAGGGAGCGTAAAAAAATGAGAACTTGTCCTCACTGTGGCAGCAAGCTTCACGATGATTCTACTTTCTGTTTTGCCTGTATGTCCATTGTCAACGAGCGTAAAGAAATACTTATAAAGGTAAACACATCACGCAAAAGAACCATACCAATAGTTTGTGTTGCAGTCGCTATCATAGCCGCATCGTCAGTGTTTGCCATTGTCAGCAAGAAAAACAATGCCGTAGAAACTAAAACACCTGAGCCTGCGCAAGCTGTGACAACTTCTGCCACTGTAACGACCACACCGCAGACAACGACTGCCACCACAACAACTGTACCTACTACTTCCACCACCGCACCTGCACCCACAGCAGATGAGATAGACAAAATTTCAGGCGGTATTAGGCAAGCTTCCACAGGCACAGCAGGCACCACCACAATGACTACCGCTCAACCCGAAGAGCCTGTCCAAGCACAGCCCGAAGAACAAAATGACTATCAGCCAAATGAAGCACAGCAGGAGGTAAACACAGCTCCAGCCGAGCCTGAGCCGTCTTATTATTCGGATAACGGAGCAAATAAGCTAAGCAAAATATTAGTAGATAAAATAAATAAAAAGCGAGAAAGCAAAGGCTACACACCGCTGAGAGTAAGCGGACAGCTTGACAGTCTGCTTGCATTAGGCATTGACACAATGACTTACGAAGAAAGCGAGGGCGAGATTGACCATTGGGAACAGGTGACAATAGAAAAGCTCAAAAGCAATGCCAGCGACTTTGACCTCCCCTCAGACAGCGACTTTATAAATGTTGCTATTTTTAAATTAAACTTCAAGAATTATGATGAAGCTTTTGAATATACAAAAAACGCAGACTTTTCAAACTTGTTATTTACTGATGATGAAGGCAGCCTAACAGTTTATTCTCAAAGGCTGGATCACATATATTTAGGCTGTATAATATATGATGATCTCAGCAGCCAAACGAAGCCAAATGGTGAAGTTTCAAACTCTAACGAATACGTCTGTGAAGTGTGGGTAATGAAATAAGCAAATCAACGTGTTTTTAGGCAATTTACTGTTTACACGAGCCAAAAAATATGCTAAAATTAAGTTATGCGGTCAAGCCGCAAATAAAGTGACAAGGACAAACAAAAAATGAACTTCAATATCAAAAAGGTCGCAGCCGCCTTTTTAAGTGCGGCAATGCTCACCACAGGCTCGGTTCAGCTTTCTGTTTTTGCACAGCAGACGCTAAAATATGAAGCCGAAAACGGCACTTTAGGTGGCTCTGCCTATATTCAAGCAGACAGCTCAGCATCAGGCTCTAAGTCGGTGCGCTTTTCAGACTCAAGCTGCACATGGTCACAGACTGTTACAGTCAGCGAAAGCGGATACTACAAAATAAAGCTTTACAGCCGTGGGGAAGGCTCGAATAAGATAAACAACCTTTCTGTAAACGGCTCAAATGCAGGCACTTTCAGCAGTGCAAACGGCTCTGCCTATAAAGCGTCCACAGTGAATGGTATATATCTCAAAAAGGGTCAGAACACTGTCAAAATAACAATGTCGTGGGGATATTTTTCTCTCGACTACATAACCATTGAAAAAATGAGTTCTTCAAATGCCTACACCGCTGCTGAAAATCTCGTTGACCCATACGCTTCACAAAGCACACAGCGCCTTTACAGCTATATGAAAGACGTTTACGGCAAAAAGGTCATAACAGGACAGTATTGTGACGGAGGTCTTAACGGCTCTGAGTTCAAAGCTATAAAGTCCGCCACAGGTCAGACCCCTGCTATGTTGGGTCTTGACTTTATGCGCTATACTCCATGCCGTGTCCAGAATGGTGACACCTCCGATGCTGTCGAAAAGGCTATCGAGTTCTCACGGGCAGGAGGGATAGTAACATTCTGCTGGCATTGGAACGTCCCTGACAAATATCTTCTCTCAGGTACAGACGGCGGAAATCCACGTTGGTGGGGTGGTTTTTACACCAAAAACGTTGACCGCTCAAAGTTCTCGCTTACCAAAATAATGAACGGCTCAGACCCTGATGGCTACAACACTCTTATGAGCGACGTTGACGAGATCGCCAAACAACTCAAACGTCTTTCTGACGCAGACGTTCCGGTACTGTTCAGACCGCTCCACGAGGCAAGCGGCGGTTGGTTCTGGTGGGGTGCAGACGGCTCGGAAGCCTACAAAAAGCTTTGGCAGGCAATATATAACAAGCTCACGAATGAATACAAGCTTGACAATATTATATGGGTATGGAATGGTCAGGCGGCAAATTGGTATCCTGGCGACGAATATGTTGACATAATCGGAGAGGATATCTACCCAGGCACAAGAGATTATTCAGCACAAAGCTCAAAATATCTTGAAGCCACAGACTGTTCACCAAACGGAAAAATAGTTGCCCTTACAGAAAACGGCTGTCTTTTCGACCTTGACAAAGCCTTTGAAGCAAACACCGCATGGTCATATTTCGGCACATGGAGCGGTGAGTTTTGCATATCAAGCTCTGAGAAATATACCGAGAAAAGTATGTGGCAAAAGGTCTATAACAGCGACTATGCTGTGACACTTTCAAGTCTGCCAGACCTGAAAAGCTATCCTATCAGCGACGACAATACACAGATAACTCTTGACTCCACGTCAAAAGAAGTCACATACGGCGACAGCATTACCCTAAAAGCCAGCGTGACCTCAGGCACTCCTCAGACAGTAACATGGAAAAGCTCCAACACAGCCGTTGCCACAGTAAAAGACGGTGTTGTGACCGCCACGGGCAAAGGCACAGCAAAGATAACAGCCTCCCTGCCTAACGGAAGGTCTGCCGTCTGCACTGTAAAGGTCACCACAAAAAAGCTTCCAACATCAGGCTATTCCTATGCAAGCACGGCACAGTACACAGGCAGTGCAATTATTCCGACAGTCACTGTTAAGGACGGAAGCAAAGTTCTCCGTCAGAACACCGACTATCGTGTGATAGTCACGAACAATGTTAAAATCGGTCGCGCTAACATCACTATCTCAGGCATGGGCAACTATTACGGCAGTTATACCGGAGGCTTTGACATTATCCCTGCCAAGCAGACCATACAAAAGCTTGAAACAAGATACAAAGGCTTCTTTGTGGATTGGGCACAGAAAGGCTCTGCAACGGGCTATGACATTCAGTATTCCACCAGTGCAAACATGAGCGGTGCGGCTTCCAAACACCTCACTGCCAACAAGCCAGATAAACTGACAATAAATGGTCTGACAGCCGATAAGACCTACTACGTCCGTGTGCGTTCCTACACAAACGTTGGAAGCAAGACTTATTATGGTCCATGGTCTGACATAAAAAACATAAAGACCGCAAAATATGATATCACAAAAGCTTCCGTTTCTGGCATTTCCACCAAGGCATACACAGGCAAGGCTATAACGCAGAACATTACTGTGAAATACAACGGCACTGCCCTGAAAAACGGAACTGATTACACAACTTCCTACTCAAACAACAAAAAAATCGGCAAGGCAATTGTCAAGATAACAGGCAAAGGCAAATATGGCGGCGTTATCACAAAGACATTTACAATAAATCCTGCCAAGCAGGAGATACAGAAGCTTACGTCTAAATCCAAAGCATTTTTCGTGGATTGGGCGCAGAAAGGCTCCGCAACGGGCTATGAGATACAGTATGCGACTAACTCCAAGTTTACAAACGCAAAGAAAGTCACCATAAAAAACAACAAAACCGACAAGACCACAATTTCCAAACTTAGCGGCAAAAAGAAATATTACGTTCGTGTCCGTTCCTACACGACAGTGAACGGCACAAAATATTACGGTGCATGGTCGGCTTCAAAGAGCGTGACTACCAAAAAATAAACACAAAAGCACTCCGAGCAAAATTGAAATGCCCTCCTTTTGTTAGACAATGCGGTATAATAGAAATATACCAATAAAAAATCTAACGAAAGGGGGCATTTTTATGCCAAAAGGAAAACATAGCAAAAGATACACGCCGGAATTCAAAATCAAAGTAGCGGAAACAATGCACAGAGAAAAGCTAATAAAATATGTGTGTCTGACGTTTCGTGCTTCACTGCCTGCAATATTAAGGAAGACTGATGATAAGGCAGATAAAATAGCAGAAAACAAAGCCCCCTGAGCCACAATGCTCAGAAGGCTTTGTTTTATATTTGGCCGAAACAGCTATCAAGAACATTTTCAGACAAATTCAAACAAGTGCCTGAAATTCAATGATCGTCTCTTTCGGATCGTCAGTAACAGTTACATCTATTTTAAATTGCTGTATCATTATTCCCTTCAATTTTATGTTGTTAAACTTGACGTATTCCAAAAACATTTTTATGAATAAATCCCTGTCAGCAGTATAATCCTTAAAATATGCACATAGATATTTTCCCGCAGGGAGCACACAGAAATGTCTTGAATTCTTCATTTCTTCACTGCACATTATCATGGTGTGCCAATTATCCACATTTTCCATCTCGGAAATATCATCAAAATCCATATAAAAGCCTATTCGGTCTGAAGCCAAGATCGGCGCAGTTTCGTGAAGATGACTTTCAAGGTGCATAAATTCAAGTGCAACGGATTCACCACTTTTATCAGATCTATTGAGCTGTGATATGATAAATCGCTCTGGAAAATCCTCAAAAGAAAACTTCTCCAGCTCGATATTATTGTCGATAACCTTATCAATGAAATCTATTTTTTCTTTGATAGTCTCCGCCAGCCTTTGTTTGCTACATATCTCCTCTTCGAGAAGCTTGTAATGTTCTTTCAGCATATCCACAGATTTTTTCATATTTCTCTCCGTGAAATATTCTTTTATCTCATTCAGCGAAAAATTTAGGCTGCGCAGTTCAAGTATCGTGCCAAGCTTCTCATATTGCTGTGGATCATAGTATCTGTACCCCGTCTCAGGGTCAACATAATCAGCCTTGAAGATCCCGATACTATCGTAATACCGCAGTGTTTTTGAAGAAACGCCTCGCCTTTGACCCATTTCTTTTATGGAAAGATATTTCTTTTTTAGTTTCTGATCCATAATGAATACCCCCTTTTCGTCAGCAAACTGCTATTCAAGCGCCATTTTGCCCTCTTCATCAGTTCTGATCTTTATTACATTTTCGACCTCATATACAAAGATCTTTCCGTCTCCGATATTGCCGCTGTACAGCACACGCTTTACCGTGTCTACCAAAAGTCCAAGTGGAACTGTACTGATAACGATCTCGACCTTTATCTTCGGGAGCAAATGTGACTTTGCTTCCGAGCCACGATAATAATCGGTGCTGCCCTTTTGTATTCCGCAGCCATTTACATTTGTTACGGTCATACCGGTTATATCTATCTCGTCAAGTGCGTCTTTCAGCGACTCAAATTTCGAGCTGTTCATAAGTATAACTACCTTGCGTATCTTTCCGTCAGCTTTATACGCTGAACGATCTATAGGCTTTGAGAGGTCTATCTGTGTAACACTCTTGGCATTTCCGTCCGACAGATCTGAAATAAGATCATCAGTCACATTGCTCTGCCAACCATGCTCTGAGCGGTCAAGACCCATTATCTCAGCCTTTTCAGAAACTCTGATACCTACCGTATGCTTAAGTATAACGAAAAGTAGCGTCATTGCAGCTAATCCGTATACCGCAACAGACAAAACTCCAAGTAGCTGCACGCCAAGAAAGCTAAATCTACCTGTATTGATAACGCCCTTTTCTACTGAAAATACGCCTGTCATTATTGTGCCAAAAGCTCCGCAAAGACCATGAACTGATATTGCGCCAACAGGGTCGTCCACTTTGCAGATATGGTCAATAAATTCAATTCCATAAATCATAACAAAAGCTGCACCTACGCCCACGAGAAGCGCCGCATAGTGCGGAAGCTGATCTGCTCCGGCTGTGACGGCAACAAGACCTGCCACAATGCCGTTTAAGGTCATCGTTATGTCTGATTTTCCGTATCTTACCCATGTAATTATCATTGCAGATACGGCACATGCTGATGAAGAAAGTATAGTGTTCATAAACACACTGCCGATAGCTGCAAGGTCAAATCCGCTTTCGGAAGTCACTACCGAACCGCCGTTAAAGCCAAACCAGCTTACCCACAGTATAAACGCTCCAAGAGCCGCCAAAGGTATATTCTGTCCCAGTATAGCCCTTGACTTTTTCTTTTTGTCATATTTGCCTATTCGTGCGCCTAGCACGGCTGCGCCTGCAAAAGCAGCAGAACCTCCCAAGAGATGCACGGCAGTTCCGCCCGCAAAATCGTGGAATCCAAGCTGTGCGAGCCAGCCATTGGCGTTCCATATCCAACAGCCGCTTATAGGATAAACAACTGCACTCATAACTGCGGAATAAATAAGATATGACTTGAAAGCAGTTCTTTCGGCCATAGCACCTGAAACGATAGTAGCAGACGTTGCGCAGAAAACTAACTGCCACGCCATAAATACAGGCTGTGGAATAGTTTGTGAAGCAGCCGAATAATCGCCGTTAGAGAAAAGATCTATCACGCCCACAACGCCTGTTGTTGCACCAAACATTATGCCAAATCCCAAGATCCAATAAAAGATCGAGCCGACCGCAAAATCCATAATGTTTTTCATGATAACATTACAGGAATTTTTCTTTCTTGTAAAGCCTGTTTCAAGCATTGCAAATCCCGTCTGCATAAAAAACACAAGCACGGTGCATATGGCAATCCAGATCGTATCCGCTGACATAATCATAAGATCAATCCTTTCAGATAACATCACTGCGGCATAGTATTATAAATGCCGCAGCGTGTATTATTTTCATTGTTCAGATCATTTGTTTACCTGAAAACCAGTATAAGAGAAGTTCCAGAATGACTGAGCACTTGGAGTAAATGTAAACTTATCGCTGACAGCGTAAACCGACTCGGGCACATAAAGTGGAATATAAGCACAATCATCAGCAGCTATCTTTGAAGCTTCAATAAAGTATTCTACTCTCTTACTATCGTCAGTTGTTTCGTAAGATTTATCAATAAGTGCGTCAAAGTCTGCATTCTTCCACATTGCCTGATTTGCACATCCCGGTACTGTATTTGAGCTATGGAACATTGTTTTCAGATTGCCCACAGGGTCGAGATAGTCAGATACCCAGCTAGAGCCAAACGCCTGATATGGTCTGTTGCCGTTTTCATCTTCATTAAAGCCGTACAAATAGCTGAACATATCTGCTGAAAGTATCTCCTTAATATTCATTTTGATACCGACCTCACCAACCATAGATTGAATAAGCTCAGCTTCCGGAACATTGGCAGATAAAGTGTAAAAATCGAATTCAAATCCGTCAGGATACTTTGACTTAGCAAGATACTCCTTTGCCTTATCATAATCCTGAACTGTGTAATCCTCCATTTCGCCCACTGCAGTGTGCCACTTGTCAGTATCCATATAATACATATTATCGGATAAACAAGTAACATCAAGCTTTGTCGAATACTCTCCGCCAATGGATTGCTGAACAAGGGAAGAGTCTATACAGTAAGCAAGCGCCTTTCTTGCGTTAACATCATCAAACGGCGCAACCTGTGTGTTCAGGGCAACAAATGCCGTAGAAGTCTCAAAATCGTGAATGATATTATAATTGCTCAACGACTCGTAAGTCGGAAGAACATCATTTGTAATTCCAGGTGCAAAATCGATAGTTCCTGACTTTACTGCCAATGCGATAGTGCTGGCGTCTTTCATAACATAGAAGTTGATCTTGTCGATAGCAAGATTATCTGCACCGCCCCACCAATTTTCATTCTTCTCAAGAACTATCTGTGAGTCAGCAGCCCATGATACGAACTTATATGGACCTGTACCAACTACTGATCCTTCATTTGTTCCATAAGCGTCACCTTCAGCTTCCACAACAGACTTCTTCAAGATCTGACATGGCGTTGTTGCAGGAACATACTTCCATGTGCTGTCAGGCTGAGTAAGGTGAACAGTGAGCGTTCTTGTTTTCTCATCTACCTCAAAGCTGTCGACGTGCTCAAAAAGATAGCTCATTCCATAAGCGTCCTCACGCACACGATTTAGAGAATACAACACATCGTCCATTGTAAGATCAGAGCCGTCGGAGAACTTTACACCCTCACGGATCTTATAAGTATATGTAAGATCGTCCACCTGTTCCCAGCTTTCTGCAAGTGCAGGTACAACATCTGTGCCGTCCTGATTAAAATCAAGGAGCGTATCGTAGCAATCATACTCTGTGTATTCATTTACAACAAGGTTTGCGTCAGCAGGATCAAAGGATACAGGCTGACCTGTTGACGCAACATTCAAAACAACAAGTCCGTCTTCATTTGCAACACCTGTTCCGCCTCCTGAAGTATTGCTACAGCCTGTGATACCTACAGCGAGAAACAACGCCAACGAACCTGCTAAAAGTTTCCTGTAGTTTTTCATGATAAATTCTCCTTTTCATATAAACTTCTATATCAATCCTCTTCATCAGAGTTATGACCTTTTGGATAATGGCAGGCAACAAAGTGTCCGTTGCCCATATCCTTGAGTTTTGGTGTTCTGTGGTCGCACAAACCATGCTTGTAACGGCTGCACCTTGAAGCAAACCGACAACCCTCAGGCACGTCTATGGCAGTAGGGATATCACCTTTAAGGATTATCTGCTCCTTTTGCTGAAGCGGATGTTCCTTTGGCTTTGCCGAAATAAGCGCCTGCGTATATGGGTGCATAACGTTTGAATACACCTCATCTATAGGACCCATTTCAACGATAACGCCAAGATACACAACAGCTACTCTGTCGCAAAGATGACGGACAACATTCAAGTCATGTGAAATAAAAAGCATAGTCTGACCAAGATTTTCTTTAAGGTCTATCATCAGATTAAGTATCTGAGCTTGAACAGAAACATCAAGTGCCGAAACAGGCTCGTCAGCCAACACAAACTTTGGCTCTGACATCAGCGCCCTTGCAATGGCAAGACGCTGAAGCTGACCTCCAGAGAGTTCCTTTGGCAGTCTTGAAAGCACATCATCAGAAAGCTTGATATACTTTAAAAGCCCCTTTATCCTATTCTGATACTGTTCATCGGTCATGCCCAGAAACTTTCCATATTCCGCAAACGTCTTTCCAAGCCGCTTCTTTGGGTTGAAAGATGCAAGCGGATTTTGAAAGACCATTTGCATATCCTTTCGCAGGGGCTTCATTTTCTTCTGCGAATATCCGAAAATATCCTGTCCGTCGAAAATTATCTCACCAGAATCGCTGCTCTGCAGATTAAGAACGCATTTGCCTATCGTTGATTTTCCTGATCCGCTCTCTCCGATAATGCCAAATATCTCACCTTTTCTTATTTCAAAGCTGACATCATCGCAGGCATGGAGGTAGCTTACACCGACCTTTTTGATCGCAGGATTTCCGATCTTGAACCATTTCTTCAAGTGTCTTACCTCAAGAATATTTTCAGCCATTCTTTTCACCTCCGTCCGACAGGAAGCACGATGCTTCGTGACCTGCCCTGATAGTTTTCAGCGTTGGAAATTCTTTGCGGCATTTATCCATACATTTATCACATCTCTCCGCAAACGGACAATGAGTGAACTTGTTATACAAAAGCGGCGGCGCTCCAGGGATAGTTGCCATATACTTTCCTGTATCAGCCTCTTTAGGATTGCTGTTCAGAAGCGCCCTTGTGTATGGGTGAGCCGCATTATCAAAAATATCAAGCACAGAACCCGTTTCGCATATCCTTCCAGCATACATTACTGAAACGCTGTCACATATTTCAGCCACAACTCCAAGGTTATGAGTGATAAATATTACCGAGGTGTTATTTTCTGCCGCAAGTTCCTTGATAAGTTTGAGTATCTGTGCTTGTATCGTAACATCAAGAGCTGTTGTCGGCTCATCCGCTATAAGAAGTCTAGGTTTACAGGAGAGTGCCATTGCTATCATTACTCTTTGGAGCATTCCTCCACTCATTTCAAATGGATACTGTTCATAGCGCTGTTCAGCAGGAAGTATTCCTACTTTTTCAAACAAAGTAAGCACATATTCCTTTGCCTCTGCCTTTTTCATTTTCAACTTTTTGCGCACAAGCTCAGCGATCTGCTCGCCTGCTTTCATTATTGGGTCAAGAGATGTCATAGGGTCCTGAAATATCATTGCAATATCTTTTCCCTGAATAGTCTGCATCTGCTTCTCCGACAGCGAAAGCACATCAACTTCTTTGCCCTCGCCGTTCTTGAAAAGGATCTGTCCCGAATATCTCGTATGCTTTTCATCATGGAGCCGCATAATAGATTTAGTGGAAACGCTCTTTCCGCAGCCGCTTTCACCCACAACGCCATGGATCTCGCCCTCCTTTACGCTAAGGTCTACTCCCTGAACAGCGTAAACTATACCTCTGACCGTCATAAAATCTACAGACAGATCTTTTATTTCAATTACATTATGCTCGTTCATAAGAACACCTACTTACTTTTTATATTGCTGCCTTTTGACGGCGTTGGATATGGATAAGTCTCTTTTCATACTGTTTGAATGTCGGAAGCTTTCTCTGTGACGGATCGATATACTCTTGAATACAGTCGCTGAAAATATTAACCGCTACGGTCACAAGCATTATAATTATTGCAGGGGCAGCAAGAAGCACATAATTGTTGTAGAAATTCTGCATACCATTTTCAAGAAGAGTTCCCCAATCTGCGTCAGGCGGCTGAATACCAAGGCCTAAATAGCTGAGCGTTGCCATCGCTACTATAGCCGCACCGATATCCATTGTGAACTGAGCGATCATTGTGGTGATAACATTTGGAAGAATGTGAAAAAAGATTATCTTCATATCCGAATATCCCATTGACTTGCAGGCTTCAACATAAACCGCTTTCTTTTCCGTTATGATAAGCGAACGCGCCATTTTTGCTGTCAGCGGTATAAATGCGATACCAATGGACATAATGCCTGTGAAATTTCCTCTGCCGAAAATTGCGATAAGTATGAATGAAAGAAGCAGAGACGGTATTGAACAGACAACGTCCCAGATTCTCATTATAACTGCGTCGATCTTTCCTCCGTAATATCCGCATATAAGACCGATAGGTACGCCGATGACCACCTCAAAGGCAACTATGAGGAAAGCATTGAGCATAGAGCTTTTTGCACCCATTATAAGCCTTGATAAAAGGTCACGTCCAAGCTTGTCCGTGCCTAAAATATGTCCTTTTGAGAAAGCAGGAAGAAAACAGGATCGTGGATCAACTTCATTTGGATCATAAGGAACAATGACATTTGCACCAATAGCAGCAGCTATTGCTATAAGTATCACTATGCCTGAAATAACCGTTTTTGGAGTAAAAAACTTTCCCACCTTTGAACGTTTAGCCATTATCCATTCCTCCCTACTTCATCTCAACACGAGGGTCAATCACTGCATAGAGAATATCTACAACAAAACTCATTATAAGATATGAAACAAGCATTACAAGCACAAGCAACTGTACTATCGGATAGTTGTTTTGCTGGATACCTGTTACCAGCATACCACCGATACCAGGAAGCGAGAATATCTGTTCAATAAGAACAGTTGAACCTATAGCTCCCGCAAACATATATCCTGCTACTGTAAGGACAGGTATCACAGCGTTATGAAAAGCATGTTTGAATGTTTTATTGAACTTGCCGAGACCCTTTGCCTTTGCGGTTATCATATATGGTGCTTGAAGTTGGGATATCATGCTGCTTCGTGTAACTCTTCCAAGTGTTGCAACAAGTCCAATCGCCATTATGATACCCGGAACAGATATTCTTGATATAAACTCTGCTGTATTAGAATATGTTCCTATGAAACTGTATCCGGGTACATATTTTGAAAGAAACAGAATAGCAAGAATGCTTAGCACAAACGTCGGTATACTCGAGATCACCAGCATAAGAGTCGACAACGCTGAATCTATCCATGTTCCTCGCTTCATCGCCGCCAGAACACCTATCAGAATAGCTATCACTGTTCCTAATATCGTTGAGAAAAGAACAAGACCTATTGTTATCGGTATCCTGTCTATTATCTGGTTGAGTATCGGCTGCTTTTGAACGTAATCAATTCCAAGATCACCATGTGCAATGCCTTTGAGCCAAATAATATACTGCTTCAGCAGTGGCTCATCAAGGTCGAACTGCTCTGTATACTGTTGCTGAAGTTCAGGTGTTGACTGCTTGTTACCTATGATAACAGTCAGCGGAGATGTTGGATTAAGTCTTAACGAAAAAAATACCAACAACGAAACCAGAAAGGTTATAACAACTATCTGTATCAATTTTTTCAGAATGTATTTTACATAAGCCATAATAACACCCTTTTCTATAAAATGAATTTTTGAATTTTAAATCCTTCAAATTTATCTTGATTATATTATATACTTTACAGCTACTGTAATGTCAATATGCTAGCTGCAATTTTGTTTAAAACAACAAAATTCGCTGCTATATAAGCATCTTATCGTTGATTTTGTATATTATTTCATCTTAAAAATATGGCATTCGTGGCAAGTAATACATATGTAAAAGAATGCGACCATTTCTAAAATGCAATTTTGTTAATATAATATTGCAAAAAGCAATAATAAGAAAGGACGTCTGATCTATCAAACGTCCTTGTATGACCCTATTTTCATCATCGATATTCTTTCAGGCATCTTTGCCCAAAAGAATATCAGACAGCTTTTATCAGTTGTTTTCAATGCTGCTTACAGCTTCCGTAACATTGTGATACCATTTGCGTGATCTCAGTCGTCTTTGACCGAGAGGAAGCTTAAACAGCTCTATAGCTATGTGAGCAGCATAAACATACCAAATATCGACCTTAAAGATAAGCCCGAGAATTAGCGTAAGCGGCATTCCTATCATCCATATGCTGCCTGCGTCCATGAGCGTAAGGTACTTTACATCTCCGCCGCTTCTAAAAATGCCCTCTACTTTAATACAGTTCACCGCATTAGGTATGCAGTATATAGCAAGTACGCACATGCAGTTTCTCACACATTCGCCCTCAAGGGTACCATTTATTCCATAAATATGCTGAACAGGCAACATAAGAGCAACAATGATACTGCATGATACAAGACCAGCTATGATAGAAATCCTATTGAATCGATCAGCATAGCGATAAACTTTTGGCATATCGGCAGAACCCATCTCAATGCCCAGCATAATAGTACATGCCCCCGCAAAGCCCATTATCGCAAGCTTCGCAAACATCTCCATGGTGTTCAGTATACTCATTCCTGCATATACTTCCGTTCCTCTTGTTCCATATACCATATAGTAAAACGAAAGACCCAGAGACCAAAGCATATCGTTCGCACACAACGGAAGCGAAGTTTTAAGATACTCCTTGTATAATCCAACATTTAATGTTTTCAATGCCTTAAAAAGGTTTTTCCTTATCGGATTATCTGAAAGAAAGAAATATAGCAAAAGTCCTATCAACTCAACAATTCTTGCAGCAAGCGTTCCAAGCGCAGCTCCTGTCACTCCAAGCTTCGGCGAACCAAACTTTCCAAAGATAAACATATAGTTAAAAAACATATTGAACATCATACTTCCTATGCCCTGTATCATCGGTATCTTGACATTGCCTATATTTCTAAAACAAAAGCTCACAGCATAGCATATGGCGTCAAGCAAATATGATACCGCCACGATACGCATATATGGCTTTGCCTTCTCTATAACAAGAGGGTCTCTGTTAAAAAGCCTTATTATGATATCAGGAAATATCATTGCCGCCAAACACATCACAAGACCAACAGTAAACGTGACCGTTACGGCTGTCCAAATTATGCGCTGAAAATCTTTGATATTTTTTTGACCCCAATAACGTGTCAGATATATTCCTGCGCCAGTATTACAGCCATATAGGAAAGTAAAATAAACGCTGAAAAAATTTGTAGATACTCCTACCGCCGCAATAGCTGTGCTACCTAAGGTGCTGACCATCCACTGATCTATGAAAGTGAGACATTGGCTGAATATTGAAGAAACAAGCAGCGGCATTATGATACTGAGAAATTTCCTGTTAAACTCCTTCTTCTCAGCTTTAAGGTCAACGCTTTCCGACAGCATATGAATCACCCCTCTCATCATTTACAAAGCCGTTACAGTTCCCTTTCAGATGCTATGTTGTATGCCGCAACTGCATATAGCTTGCCCGCACATTCCGCAAGATTATTGAGCGAAGTCTCTCCAGGATCATTATAATCAAGCATACCGCATACTGAAATGCCCTTTATGTCAAGACCAACAAGCCCCGTTTCCATTATCTCAACGACCTCATGAGAAGCAAATCCTCCTGCATAAGGTCTTGCCGCAGATGTCACAAAAGCAGGATCATAAAAGTTCATATCAAAGATCACAAAAACAGGTTTTCCTGATACATTCTTTTTTATTGCAGAACCCACGTCTGAAAACTTCATATAATCCATGTCAGAAGCTGTCAACACATCTATACCCAGCTTTTCTAGCCTGCCACCGTATTGTGACATTCCGTTTCTTATTCCAACTTCAAGAGAAGAAGCATTGTCGCACATATCCTCTTCTGCTGCTCTAACAAGCGCAGAACTTACCGAACCGCCGAAGTGGATAACAGCCATTTTGCCATACTTTTCATAGCAAGCTTTTATCTGCCCATAAGATGTCTTATCATCTCCACCGATCATAAAGCTGCAAGCTCCCGTGGAAGCTATCGCTTTTTCAGCCGTATATATACATTTCTCAGCTGCTGCCTTTGAGGAATCGTCGATAATAAGATCACCGCAATCACCGCTCTTTACGCTATGTGCCATATCAATGTCAAGTCCCTGATCACAAAAACCGAAGCCAAAAATATCACGTCTGAAATATGCAGAACCATTTCTTGAACCGGGCTTTGCAGTTTCATCACACTCATATGGTAATGCTGCAAAAAGAATATCATAACCATTTATATCATCGACCATAGGCGTTTCCAAAAAACCTGTTGGCCCAAGATCTTTCAGATCATCAAAGTTTAGTTTAAATGGACATTTTACCATATCTAACACCGACCTTTCCTATTATTCCTGCTCCGCTTTTTTCTTTGAAAGCAAAATAACAAACTGCTTTAGTATCGCCACTGCATTTATCGCAGTTATGCCTGCGGGATCATAATTTTCCATTACCTCCACCAGATCAAAACCTACGATATCCAGCCCCGCAAGACCATTTCTGATTATCTCACAGGCTTCATATGTAGAAAAACCTCCCGGCATTGGAGTGCCTGTACCTGGCGCATAAACAGGGTCAAGAAAGTCAATATCGGAAGTGATGAAAACCTTAGCGTCTCCCACCTGTTCCTTTATTCTGCGGCAAGTTTCCTTTATTCCGATCTTATGAAGCTCTCTCGCCGTGATGACCTTCATTCCGTGATCCTGAGCGTACTTGATACGATAAGTATCTCCTCCGCTTCTTATGCCGACCTGAATAGAATGTTCAGTATCAAGAATATCGTCCTCAATAGCATTTCTGAAAGGCGTTCCATGATTATATTTTATCCTGTCGCCATAATCCCAAGTATCTTCGTGGGTATCGAAATGCACCATTGCGACCTTGCCATACTTTTCACTGTAAGCTTTAAGTTCAGCATACGCAATAAGGTGATCGCCGCCCAGAACGATAGGCACTGCACCTGCGTCAAGTACCTTTCTGACCGATTCCCTGATAAGCTCCATTGTCTCCTCAACATAACCAAGCACAACGCCGATATCGCCCATATCCATACCTTTTAAGTTAGCGACCTTATATGAGTTATCCTGTTCATATGACAATCTGCCTGCACCATAAGCATTTCTTATCGCTCTAGGGCCAAAACGACAGCCTGTCCTGTTTGTCACGCTGGTATCATAGGGCACGCCCAAAACAACAAAATCTTCGCCATCGATATCCTGCTTATATGGAAGCCCGAAAAGCGTCTTGATATTATTTTCTCTGCGCTTTGCAATGTTGTTTCGTGTCTCTTCTGAAATAATTTTATCAAACATTTTCGATCATTCCTTTCTTAGCATATTCTTTGATGCCCGCCTTTTTGCAAGCCACACAGGTAATAAATTCTTTTACGATACGGCTGGCAAGAATTGAAGTTATTCCCCCTGCGTCATAGTTCGGTGCGACTTCAACAAGGTCAAAGCCAACAATATCAAGACCGATAAGCGCATGACGAATAAGTTCAAGAGCTTGTCTTGAAGTAAATCCACAGGAAACGGGAGTGCCTGTACCGGGAGCAAAAGCAGGATCAACAAAATCTATATCAAATGTGACCATGACCTTATTGTTTCCGACCTTTTCACGGATAAGCTCCGCCGTTTTCTCAATGCCCATATGATGTATATCAACAGCATAGATATGCTCAAGGCCTGCATTATTCGCAAAATCAAAATCACTCTCTTCAAAAAGTCCGCCTCTCATACCAACCTGAATTGATGTTTTCGGGTCAATGCAGTCATATTCGATCGCTCTTCTGAAAGGAGTAGAGTGGTCGTGATGTTCTTTATCAGTATCGCTGCCCCATGTATCTGTATGCGAATCAAAGTGTATTATCGAAACAGGCCCGTAAACATCCTTATAAGCCAGCAGTTCAGGAAAAGTAATAGAATGATCACCGCCCAGAACGATTGGAATTGTACCTGTTTCCAAAATAGCTTTCATTTCCTGTGGTATCGAACCAAGATAAGCTTTCTCAGCGTTCCACATATCAAGATCTCCATAATCAACGCCCTTTACATATTTACTCGTATCAACGCCGACAGCCTCGTTCACGCTGTCTGTGGAAAAGGCTCTGCGAATCCCATCAGGACCAAACCTCGTTCCCGGACAATATGTTGTTCGGATATCAAATGGAATACCTATAATAGTGTAATCCGCCCCAGATGTGTCAGTTGAACTTTTCAAACCGCCATATGTAAGCTGCACCTTTTTATCAGTATTTATTGCGTTCATAGAATCACTTTCCTTTCTTAATTTGTTGATTTCATTTTACGCTATACAGTTACAGTAAAGTCAATGCTCATTTGTAAAGAAAAAATTAATTCTATGGCAAAAGATTATCCTAAAGCGTTCTTTATTTTCTGCAAACTAAACGTCTAAAGCACATTTCATATTATTAATGGCACAAAAACACCCCGTATCATAAGACACGGGGTGAAATTTTTGTTATCTATTCAGATATCCTAAACTTTGCAAGAATTACTTCTTCTGTGCAATAGCAGCCTGTGCAGATAGGTAAAAATATGGGGGTTTTTAATGAAATGAGCATTGTCCTCATTCTTTTCCCTATGTACCGAGGAAATCTTTTCGATTTCCTCCAATTTGATAATGCAGTTTTTCTTTCTGCCTTCCGCTGTAAAGGTTGCTTTCACATCTGCTGTCCCATTCAGATTAACATACCAATCAAATGTAGTATCCGATGTCGGTGTTATCAGATATACAAACTGATTGACAACATCGTGGCTGATAGTGCTACCACTAAAATCAATAAAGCTGTTCAGAGTGGAACGGATACCCTCTATATCCAATCCTTTCGGATTGCTTTTTTCCTGTGGAATTTCATCAAGTGCTTTTTGAAGTTTCTTGATTTCTTCATCGACAGGACTTCTCATTGCTTGATACTCGTCCTTGGAAATCTCTCCATCAGCTCTCATAGCAATCAAGTTAGTCAGTCTGCTATTTGCCTTATCCAATTTCGCCTGTATCGTTACCGTATCGGATTGAGTTTCGTTAGATTTTTCTTCCTTATAATAATACTTAATAAGGTCTAACGCAATCAGTACAGACTCTTTTCTCTCCGTCCAGAGATGCTCTAACAAAGCTTTTGCCATAAAATCGAGTTTCCAATCGGTTATCATTCTGCTGTCACAATATCCCTCAGTATCTAAACCGATTTCAGCTCTTTTCCGTTTAATTCCGTTGTTAAGCTGATTGTAGCATTGATAACCGTAAGAGGTTTTTCCGTCCAATTTCGTATGCCATTTATTTTTACGGTATGATGAGCCGCAGGAACAACGTAGCTTATTGACCCATATATCTCGTGAATCACGCTTACTATGTGTGTTTTTCCCTGCCGATACACATACAGGTTTTACTCTACTTTCCCTTATCGCCTGTGCTTTATCCCATATCTCTTGAGAAATAATAGAAGGGAAATCACCCTCAACATATTCATAAGTGGACATATCAAGATTGTTTATTCGCTTCTGCTCTAAAAAGTTATTGCTTCTGGATTTGTTGTAACACTTTGTTCCTGTGTAAGTGGCATTTTTAATCGCTCTCATAATATTTGAAACGCTCCACTTTATAAGTCCAGAAGCTGTTTTCCTTTTTCGCTCCGTCAAAATCTTTGCGATTTTCATCGAGCCATAACCTTGCAGATACAAATCATATATCATTCTGACCGTTTCTGCCTGTTCCTCATTGATAACATAGGTATCTCCAACACGGTCATAACCTAAAATATTACCGTTTCCATAGAGAACACCATTATCACGGCTGATTTTCTGACCTGCTTTTACACGCTCGGAAGTCTTGCGACTTTCTTCCTGTGCCAATGTTGCCATAAGAGATAGCCGCAGTTCTCCATCTCCGTCCATTGTCCAAATATTATCGTCGATAAAAAACACCTCAACGCCTATGCCTTTTAACTCTCTTGTAACAACAAGGGTATCCACAACATTTCGTGCAAAACGGCATACCTCTCTGGTAACAATTAAATCAAATTTACCTTGCTTGGCATCTTCAATCATTTTCAAAAAGGCAGGGCGTTTTTTTGCCTGTGTTCCCGTGATACCTTCATCAATATATCGTTCACAGACCGTCCAGTTCGGATGATATTTTACTTGGTCATCATACCATTGTAACTGATTTTCCAATGCAGATAACTGTGCTTCGTGTTCTGTTGAAACACGACCATAAATAGCAACTTTTCTGGCTCTGTTTCTGTCAAACAGAGAATAATCTGTGAGCTTAAATCTGTAATTATATTCATTTACTGCTGTGTTCATTAAGCATACCTCCAATTCATTTTTCTGAATATATTGTACTGATTATCAAGCCGCCTGTGAAATGTGCGAATTTGCGTGTTTCACGATATTTGTATATGTGGCTTGATTTATCATTCCTTTTTCAAGAAGTATCTCAATGAGTTTCAGAGCCGCTACATTTTTATCTACCTTAATTTCATTCATTATTGACCTCCCTCAAAGAAATACTAATGGCAAGAGCTTTATCGGCTCTTGCCATTATGACTGTGGATAGCATACCAACATATTTACGCAGGCGTTGTTTGTCTATGGTGCGGATTTGTTCAAACAGGATAATTGAGTTCTTATCCAAACCTTCAAAATCATTGATTAAAGTGTGTGTCGGCAATTTTGCTTTAGTGTGTATTCGGCTTGTGATGGGTGCGACAATGACCGTAGGGCTATGCTTATTGCCGACATCGTTTGAAATGATAAGTACAGGTCTTGTTCCGCCTTGCTCCGAGCCGATAACAGGATTTAGATTTGCGTAGTAAATATCTCCACGCTTGATTTTTCTTTCCATTATGTTTGACCTCCCAGATTTATTTAGGCAGGTATGTTCTGCCTATGTAGGCAGCCAAACAAAAGGAAGTATTTAAGGTCGGGAGAGTATAAGCAAAATCTCTGTTCCTATGACTACCTTTTATCTGGCTTTATGATAGGAGCATTTCAATTTGTCCTCGACACCCCGAAATGCTATGGGAAGTCGCCAAACGGTCAGTAGCGAACTGACACCACGGGAGTTCCACCCCTCTGACGGTCTGCCAGAGCCGCCCTCATTGCCTGCGACGGTTTTATCACGCTCGGACTGTGACTGGACGGGAGTACCATTATTCTCTTTGTGGGTTATGGCGAAATCGGAAGCAATCCGATATTTTCAGTCGGTAATGAATGAGATCACCCCCTTTCATCGCTCGCTGCTTCTTAACAGGTCTTGGCGTACCGCTGCACACGCTTATGCTCATCACAATCACAAAGAGGAAGTATTTGGCGAATGGATATTCGGTTGTCAAGGATCACTCCCGTTTTCGCCACACAAAGCAAAACAGGTGGAAGGAATTTAATCCCTCTCACCTGTTTGCTCACTTAAAAGCGGTTTCGTATAGGCTAAAATTAAAATTTTTCAAAAAGTTTTTTTAACTTCTTTAGTGCAATGTCAACGCTTCCTTTAACCGCCATTTTGGTGCATCCCTCCAACTTGGCAATCTGCTCATAGGACAACTCTCCGAAAAAGTACAACAGCAGCCTGCGTCTTTGTGTTTCGGGCAGTTTTGATATTGCCTTATGTAGCAGTTCGTATTCGATGCACCTTGAAACGGTTTCCTCAAGACTTTCTTCCTTATAAAAAACTCGGTCATTCAAGGAGTTTTCTGTCAACTCGGAGTGTTCAATGTGCCTGCTCACCCGATTAAGATAGGAAATATCCTCAAGCTCAAAACGGTTAAACAGGTCATACAGCACTTTCTCTATTTCAATATTTTGCATAACACCCCGCCCATCTTTAAAAGAGAGGTAATATCTGCCCTCTACAATCATCAGCGTATAAGGGTTATGCTTGTCCTTTTTTCGGTTAGGATGTTTTTCATTCATTCTTTGTTCCTCCAATCAATCTGAATTTTTGAAATTTCAGATTGATCGGCGGTGAACGACACCCTACGCCACAAACAGGCTTACGACTTAATTCAACAAAAAACGACAAAAGAAAAACCGCAAAGGCTGTCAAACCCTTACGGTTATAAGAAATAACAATTCTATTATATAGATATTTAACATCTACTTTTGGAACATAATTTCCCCAAATGGAGATAAGAATTTTTTTAACAGATTATTCTCATCTCTATCGAACGGTATGTAAATAACTGCTGCTTAAAATCAGCAGCACAGTGTTATCAGACCAACACATAAGAAATCCCTCCAAACTTGAAACAGGTCTGGAGGGATAAAATAGCCATCTGAGCATGACAAAATTGCCCACCAAAACACCGTTTTTTTTATTTGGCGGACTTGTCAAATTCTATATTCATGTAAAAAAAGAGCCGATGACTTATGAGGTTATCTCACAAGTTCATCGGCTCTGCGTCTATGCGTCTGGCTCTTTGATGACGGTTATATGTAATTTCTTTGCATTTATTAAAGTTTCTTTCTTACATTTCGGACAGTAAAGAGGATAATTCTTTAAAACAGTATCTTCTCTAACTCTATCACGGGTTTTGTTGCCACAAATCGGGCAAATTATCCATTCTGAAAT
>ERZ772863.58-NODE-58-length-145628-cov-10.068591_pt1 | contig 145628 bp, 122 predicted proteins | sample MGYA00512134_ERZ772863 | MGnify/ENA primary metagenome ERZ772863 (study PRJEB29015, sample SAMEA2737659) | human gut metagenome | biome: human gut; feature: human-associated habitat; material: faeces | place: China | collected 2012 ...
CGTTGAATAATCAAAGCCCAAAGCATAGCAGTTAAAGGATATTTACGATTTCTGCCTGTAGCTGCATAGTAATGATTGAAAAAAGAAGTCGGAATAATTTCATCAAGGTCAATGTGTTTTTCAAGCAGAGAAAGAAACTGAGGTTTGTCAGAATCATGAATATTTTTACAATCTTCAAAAATATCTGCCAAAGAGAGTTGTTTTTGTGGTATCATAGTAATGTCTCCTTTCGGGATGTGATTTATGGTTTCTGAACAACTCCATTATACCACAAACCGTGAGGAGATTTTTATATTTAGTAACAAAAAAATGTCGTATTTATGCGGCGTGTGGCGTTTCGCAAACGCCTAATGAATATGAAATGTAAAAGGAGGAAAAAACTTTGAGAAGAGCAGGAATTTTAATGCCTATTACTTCATTACCATCACCATATGGTATAGGAACAATGGGAGAGGCAGCAAGAGAATTTGTCCGCTTTTTACATAAGGCAGGGCAGTCATATTGGCAGATATTGCCTATATGTCCTACAAGTTATGGAGATTCACCATATCAATCATTTTCTTCATATGCCGGAAATCCATATATGATAGATTTGGATGATTTGTGTGAAGCAGGTCTGCTTGAAAAAAGTGATTATGAAAATATAGATTGGGGAGACAATCAGGAAAAAGCAGATTATGGTCTGCTTTATAAAAAGAGATTTAGTGTATTAAAAAAAGCAACTAAAGCAGCTGAGGAAAAATATGAGACACTAATTTCTGAGTTCAGGACTGAAAATGAAAAGTGGCTTTCTGATTATGCGCTTTTTATGGCAATAAAAGACGAACAGAATGGAGTTTCATGGCTTGAATGGCCTGAAATTCTTAGAAAAAGAGATAACAAGGCACTTTCGGTAGAGAGAGAAAAGTTAAAAGATGAAATAAAATTCTGGGAATGTGTTCAATTTTTGTTTTTCAGTCAGTGGAAGAAAATAAAAGCATATGCAAATGAGAATGGAATAAAAATAATAGGAGATATCCCTATTTATGTATCATCAGACAGTGCGGATGTCTGGGCAAATCCTGACCAGTTCCAGCTTGATAATAATCTTATTCCGATAAGTGTTGCAGGGTGTCCACCTGATGGATTTTCTGCAGACGGACAGCTTTGGGGAAATCCATTATTTAACTGGGAACTTATGAAAGAGCAGAATTACAGCTGGTGGGTTGACAGAATAGCATATCAGACAAAAATATATGATGTTCTTCGCATTGACCATTTCAGAGGATTTGATGCGTACTATTCTATACCGTACGGTGAAAAAACAGCGAGAAATGGAGAGTGGAAAGAAGGTCCTGGAATTGATCTGTTTAATGTAATAAACGAAAAATTGGGAGAGCTTCCTATTATAGCAGAAGATTTAGGATTTTTGACGGATTCAGTCAGACAGCTTCTTAAAGATACAGGTTTTCCGGGAATGAAAGTTCTTGAGTTTGCATTTGACAGCAGAGATACAGAATCAGGATATCTTCCGCATCTCTATAACAAAAATTGTGTCGTTTATGCGGGAACTCATGATAATGATACAATTCTTGGATGGTTTGACGTAATATCAAAAGAAGATGCAGAATATGCGAAGAAATATATGAGACTTTCAGAAGCAGAAGGTTATCACTGGGGTATGATGCGTACAGCGTGGGCTTGTATTGCAGATACGGCAATCATGCAGATGCAGGATATACTGGGACTTGGAAAATCTGCAAGAATGAATACTCCTTCAACGCTCAGTGATAAAAACTGGAGCTGGAGATGTCTGCCGGGAGCGTACAATGACACATTGGCAGAGGTTCTTCATGCTGAAATGAAGTTGTATGGAAGAATTTAGAAAATTGCCTGTTGGTATGTGGGTAGTATGGTTGTTGGATTTTGTAATTAAAGGTATGAATTTTATAAATAAAAAACTGTGGATTTATGATGAATCCACAGTTTTTTTGTTGTGTAATGGAACTCGGCTTGATTAAATTAACGAGGCATAATATAATTGTATATAATGTGAAAATCAGACGATTAAACATGCGTGGGTAAAGGGTTAAGAAAGGAGTGTGGGGGATTGGGAAGATTTTTAAATCCGGATAATGCTGCGTTTAAAAGAACATTAAATTCTAAAATATATGTTGATAAGACAGAATTTCTTGATTTTACTAATCAGATGATAAATACGAACTCATCCTTTATATGTAACAGTCGTCCAAGGCGTTTTGGAAAATCGGTTACGGCAGATATGCTTACGGCGTATTACAGCAGGGGATGTGATTCAAAGAAATTATTTTCAGACTTAAAAATAGGAAGTTTGGAGAATTTTGAAGAAAACTTAAATAAGTATAATGTAATTCAATTTGATGTACAGTGGTGTTTAGAACCTGCTGGAAATCCGAAAAAACTGGTCGATTATATTACTAGAAATACATTGAATGAACTTAGGGAAGAATTTCATGAAATTATTTCTGAAGAAATAGAGTCTCTTCCTGATGCGTTATCAAAAATAAATGCAAAAACAGGAAAACAGTTTATAATAATTATTGATGAATGGGATGTTTTGATAAGAGATGAAGCGGCACAGCTTGATGTGCAGGAGGAATATATAAATTTTTTAAGAGGTCTTTTTAAGGTGTCTGAACCTATGAAGTATATAGGGCTTGCGTATATTACAGGAATTTTGCCTATAAAAAAGTTAAAGACACAGTCTGCACTTAATAATTTTGATGAATACACTATGCTGGATGCAGGTGAGATTGCAAAGTATATTGGATTTACACAGGATGAGGTAAAAAAATTGTGTGTTAAATATGAGACAGACTTTGAAAAAGTAAGGCATTGGTATGATGGCTATCTTTTGGGAGAATATCATATTTATAATCCCAAAGCAGTTGTAAGTGTTGTAACGAAAAGAACTTTTCAGAGTTATTGGTCGCAGACGGGTTCATATGAAGTTATAGTACCGCTTATAAGCAAAAATTTTGATGGACTAAAAACAGCAATAATTGAGATGATTTCAGGAGATATGGTTAAGATTGACACGGGAACATTTCAAAATGATGCAGTAAATTTTTCAAATAGAGATGATGTGATAACATTTCTTATACATTTGGGTTATTTAGCGTATGATGAAAAAAAACAATGCGCATATATTCCAAATGAAGAAGTCAGACAGGAACTTTTAAAAGCCACAAGACAGAAAAAGTGGAAAGAGTTTATTGAATTTGAGCGGCAGTCAGACAGCCTTTTAGATGCAACCCTTGATATGGATGAGGAGACAGTTTCGGCAGTCATTGAAAAAATTCATATGCAATATACATCGGCAATCAGGTATAATGATGAGAATTCACTTAGCAGTGTGTTGACTATTGCTTATCTTAGTTCGATGAAATATTATTTTACGCCAATTCGTGAATTCCCGGCAGGCAGAGGATTTGCAGATTTTGTGTATCTGCCTAAAACGGAGTATATCAATATTTATCCGGCATTGTTGATTGAACTTAAATGGAATAAAAATGTGCAGACTGCATTAGAACAGATTAAGAAAAATTTGTATCCTGAATCTCTTTTATCGTATACGGGGGATGTATTTATCGTAGGGATAACGTATGACAAAAAGGATAAAACACATAAATGTAAGATTGAAAAGTATAAAAAATAACAATTACTCAGGCTGAAAGTGAGGGGTATTTCTTTTAATAAATGAAAGTTCAAAAGAATAAGCATTTATACCCCTCTCGTCATAGACGGAGTTATTCCATACTTTTTTTTGTATTGTCTGTTAAAGTGTGAAAGATTGTTAAAACCGCAGTCTCCTGCTATTTCAAGAATGCTTTCCTCTGTTGTAAGAATTCTGGTTCGTGCTTTTATCAGGCGGAAATCATTCAGATATTTAATAAAACTTGTTCCCATATGATTTTTAAAAAACTTCATAAAATGTGATGGGCTGTAGTGGCAGATTTCTGCTATTTTTTCTATTGAAATTTCTTCAGTATAATGCTGTTCCATATATGTAAGTATTTCTTTGATTTTATCTACTGATTTTTCGGATTTTTTATTTTCCTCTGTTTTAGGCGGATGCCTTATCATAATATGTATCAGTTCGAGCAGGCATGACTTAATGGCAAGTTGGTAGCCAAACTCTTTTTTATCGCAAAGAACATCCATTGTATTTATTATTTTTACAAAATGGGAATAGAAAGAATAGCCCATATGTACATGTGTGACAATGGGAAAATCACCATTAAAAAAAGGAGTAAGATATTTAGACATAGTAATATCATTAGTAGCAAAGCTGAGAAGTTCCTTTTTAAAAATAATATTTTCATATTCTAATCTGTCACCGATGGCACAATCAATAGAATGAAGATTTTCAGGGAGAACCACCAGAATATCACCTGCGGAAAGCTGATGTGGAGTAAGGTTAAGAGTAACCTTTGCTGAGCCGTGTTTAATAACAATAAGCTCCATATCATTATGCCAGTGCAGAGGAACACTTGGAAAATCTGTCGGAATGGAACAAGGATAGGTATTAAATAAAAATTCCTCACTGGAGTGAGACTTGGTTTCGTGGTATTTATTTTTTTCAATTTGATTCATTTCCTATAAAACCTCCCCAAAAAATATCTCTAAATGATAGTATTGTATCATATCGTGCTAGGAAAAGACAAGAACTGTGCTCATCAAAATGATATATTATAGTCACAAAGTTAAGAACGGTTACCGCACATAAAACTGTGAGAGGTAATTGAAACTAAATATTCACATCAGGTTGTGAATAAGGATATGGATAAGAGATAGAGAAAAAATGTTGCAGTATAAACAATGGATGGAGAACAAAGAAAGGATAGCGTTATGGATATCAAAAACATTTTAGAACAAAAACTTGGTAAAAGCATAGCTGACAGCAGCAAGCAGGAAATTTATGTTGCACTTTTAAACATTGCAAAAGAAATGTCAGAAGAAAAAGTACAGGAAGATACGGGAAAGAAAGTTTATTACATTTCGGCAGAATTTTTAATAGGCAAACTTCTTTCAAACAACCTTATAAATCTTGGAATTTATGCCGATGTAAAGAAAGTTCTTGCTGACAACGGTGTGAGCCTTGCAGAGATTGAAGAGATTGAGGCAGAGCCTTCACTTGGAAATGGTGGTCTTGGTCGTCTTGCAGCATGTTTCCTTGATTCGATTGCAAGTCTTGGTCTTAACGGTTCCGGTATCGGTCTTAATTATCATCTTGGATTGTTTAAGCAGGTATTTGAGAACAACAGACAGAAAGAAACAGCAAATCCTTGGATTGAGGAGAATACATTCCTTAGAAAAACAGATGTAAGTTATCCTGTTCAGTTTAAAGATTTTACTGTTCAGTCAAGAATGTACGAGATAGATGTAACAGGATATGATAACAGAACAAACAAACTTGAATTATTTGATCTTGATACAGTAGATGATAGTATTGTAGGAGATGGAATTGATTTTGATAAAAAGAATATTGCAAAAAATCTTACATTATTCCTTTATCCGGACGACAGTGATGATGATGGAAGAAAATTAAGAATTTATCAGCAGTATTTTATGGTAAGCAATGGTGCAAGACTTATAATAGATGAATGTAAGAAAAAGGGAAGTAATCTTCATGACTTATACAATTATGCAGTAATACAGATAAATGATACACACCCTACAATGGTAATTCCGGAGCTTATCCGTCTTTTGACAGAAGAAGGAATTGATATGGATGAGGCAATAGAGATTGTTTCAAAAACATGTGCATATACAAATCATACAATTCTCGCAGAAGCACTTGAAAAATGGCCGATTTCATTCCTTAAAGAAGTCGTACCGCAGCTTGTACCTATTATTGAAGTTCTTGACGATAAAGTACGCCGCCGTTTTGATGACGAGAGCGTAGTCATTATTGATAAGAATGATACTGTTCATATGGCTCATATAGATATTCATTATGGATTCAGTGTAAATGGTGTTGCAGCACTTCATACTGAAATTCTTGAGAAATCGGAGCTTAACAACTTCTATAAAATTTATCCTGAGAAGTTTAATAATAAAACAAACGGTATTACATTCAGAAGATGGCTTCTCCATTGCAATCCGGAACTTACGGACCAGATTACTGAGTGGATTGGTGATGGTTACAAGAAAGATGCAGAAGAACTTAAAAAGCTTGAAAAATATCTTTCAGATAAGGGAGCACTTGACACACTTCTTAAGATTAAAACGGACAATAAAGCAGAATTTGTTGATTATATAAAGAGAACTCAGAATATTACACTTAATCCTGACTCAATATTTGACATTCAGGTTAAGCGTCTTCATGAGTACAAACGCCAGCAGTTAAACGCATTGTTTGTAATTCATAAATATCTTGAGATTAAGAAGGGTAACATCCCAGAGACTCCTATCACTGTTATATTTGGTGCAAAGGCAGCTCCGGCTTATGTTATTGCAAAAGATATTATTCATCTTATTTTATGCTTGCAGGAGATTATCAATAATGACCCTGAAGTAAATAAATATCTCAATGTTGTTATGGTAGAAAATTATAATGTAACAATGGCAGAGAGACTTATTCCGGCATGTGATATTTCAGAGCAGATTTCTCTTGCATCAAAAGAAGCAAGCGGAACAGGAAACATGAAATTTATGCTTAACGGAGCAATTACACTTGGTACGGAAGATGGAGCTAATGTAGAAATTCATCAGTTTGTAGGTGATGATAATATATATATTTTCGGAGCAGAAAGTGACGAAGTAATAGAACATTACGCAAAAGCTGATTATGTATCAAGAGATTATTATGAGAAGAATGCGGCACTTAAAGAGGCTGTTGACTTTATTACAGGAGAGCAGATGCTCAAAGTTGGAGACGAGACACAGCTTAACCGCCTTAAAAATGAACTTTTAAATAAAGACTGGTTTATGACATTCCTTGACTTTGACAGTTATGTTGAAACAAAGGAAAAGGCATATGCAGACTTTAAGGACAGAGAAGCATGGGCAAAGAAAATGCTCGTAAATATAAGTCAGGCAGGTTTCTTCTCATCAGACAGAACTATTGCTCAGTATAATGAGGATATTTGGAAACTGTAAAAAATTAACAGAGCAGAAATGTGTATATCAGGCATGGAGAAACATATTTTTAACATGTTAATTAAATAAAATAATAAAGGGAACAAAATTAAATAGATGCACTGTAGGGTGTAAAAAAATAAGATATGCTTGAAATTTTCTTTAAATCAATGAGTTGATTTAGACAGAAGTTTCAGGCATATTTTATCTTTATAACAAAATATGTTTACTTCATGACGTCTGTTAAAAATATACAAAATTAAAAATTATATCTGTGAAAAATTACAATAGAAATTGACTGGATAAACTGATATTATGTCAACAATAAAGCAGATTGAGAACGAAAAATAGACGGGATTTGAGAAAAAGGCTGGAAATTGGGAGTTGAGGGATATATGAAAAAAAGGGCATTAATAAATTTAATAGGGGTATTTATAGTTGTTGCATTAGTTATTACAGCATGGGTTTTGTTCCCTAATAAAGTAAGAATAGGTTATTACAAGCAGCTTGATGCTAACGGACAATTTTATAAAATAGATAATAATAATGAAAAAAGAGTATATATCTATGATAAAAATAAAAAAGAACATATGCCGTTTTTAAATGTATATTGTGATGACGTTATGATATATAATTGGACATGTAGTGGTTTGACGCTTCCTGTTGATTATTTTAGACCTGCCGGAATGTATACTAAGAAACTAGTGTATTTTGGAAACAGTTTTTTGTTTCCGACATATTCTGATAAAGGAGATGTAAATACAATATATTGCAAGTTTAGCGATAAATATATAACGCTTACAGACCTTAGAGGACAGAAGATTACATATAAATGGATTGGATTATTGTGCAATTCTTATGATTATAAGAAATCGGAATATACAACAAAGTATGGGCAGGATATATTAAATAACAGTGAAGAATTGTCATTAAAGGAGATAAAAGTAAATAGAAATAAGAGAATTATTTTTTACGGAATAGATGTTTTTGTGTTAGCCGGTTTAATTTTTTATAATATATATTTTGGTAAAAATAATAAACAAAAATAAGGAATGAATTATTTTCGTTGTGGTTACATTGACGAAGAAATAAAAAAATAACCTGTCATTTTGAGTAGAAATCGACAGGTTATTTTAATGCGTTTATATATTAATATTTATTTTGTAGCAGCTGTCTTAGTTTTAGACCATGCTCCGTACATTTTAACATTTTTGCCATTAACCTTAACGGTTTTGTAAGTGCGTATTCTTATATAATACTTTTTGTTAGACTTTAATTCTGAAATGGTTGCCGATGAGGATTTAAAATTTGCAACTGTTTTCTTTTTATCATCTGCAAAAGTTTTTTTGACAGAATAAGAAATCTGATAGCCGCTTGTATTTTTTGATTGCTTCTTAAAGTTTATTGTAAGGCTTTTTTTACCTGAGTTAATTTTATTTATTGAAGTTTTTTTCAAAGCAGGTATTGTAGTTTTTTTAATAACCTTTTTGCAGGTTTGGCAAATATAAGTTATACTACCGCTCTTTTTGTATGTAGCCTTTTTTAAAACCTGAGTAATTTTATGTTTATGAGCCGGCGTTGCGGTAGGTTTGTTTGTTGGAACTGTAGTAGGTTCAGTCGGCTGCGTGGTTGGTGTAGTAGTAGGTTCAGTCGGCTGCGTGGTTGGTGTAGTAGCAGGTTCAGTCGGAGCTGTAGTAGGTTTTTGGGTATTCGGTTGTACTGTAGCAATTGGAACTATAGTAGGGACGGCAGTATCTGCAGGCTTTACTGTTGCCGTAGGTTCATTAGTCGGAAACGATGTAGGTTTTACATCAGGGCTTGCATATGGTGCCGTAGTTGGTTTTGAAGTGGTCGGTGTGCTGCCGCTCGAACTTGAACCGGAACCTGAGCCTCCTGACGGTTTATTAGTTTGAACCGGTACAGTCGGGGATGTGGATGGTACCGTGGATGGTACCGTGGTCGGTGCCGTAGTAGGCTTTGTAGTAGGCTCCGTAGTTGGCTCCGTAGTTGGCTCTGTAGTAGGTTCTGCGGTCGGCTCAGTAGTAGGTTCCGTAGTTGGTTCCGTAGTCGGAGCCGTGGTTGGTTCCGTAGTAGGTTCCGTAGTAGGTTCTGTGGTTGCAGTACCGTCTGTTATGTTAATTTCTATTGTTGCTTTGATAATGTTTTTTAATGCCTTGACATCGCTTATGGTATTAAGCTCTTTATCGCCAATAGATTCTGAAAAGAAAATAAATGTATATTTTCCGTTTTCAATATTTATAGCATCTTTGCGGAGAAGATAATATTTTTCGGAGTTTTCATCGGTATAATATAAATAGAAAGGGTTTATATATGGGGCAGACGAATCAAAGTCCGTGTTATCTGTATCCCAGTAATCAGTGCGGACAACTGCCATATACCCCCAAAAACCGTGTTGTGCGGCAATATCTTTATCCCAAGGAGTTCCTGTACTCTTTTTCCAAGTGATATTCATAGAAGGAGAGTTTTCTTCTATATCATTGCTATCTGTAGGCAGCTTATCTATAAGAATATCAGACGGATAATCTGTCACATCAATTGAAGCAATATCATCTTTGGCTGCTGCTGCATCGTATTTGCATGTCCATGTAGTATTGTTTCGTACAAGGCTGTATCCGGCTTTTAAAAGTTTATCTGTAAAGTTAAACCCAGCATTTGAAGAATCACCTTTTGCAGTTATATAATTAAAATTCTCAAAAGGAGTATCAGCGCAAGATTGTGACGAACTTGTAATATAAAGCTGTGATACTCCACTTGCTGTTTTGTTTATATTTATATGTCCGTCGCGGGAGACAATTATATTTGCTTTCTGTGTGCTGTTTCCGCCTGTGAAATTTCCGTTTATAGTGGCATTGGGCATAGCTGTAAGGTCAAGAAAACCGCCATTATCAACAGATATATTATTCAAGTTTGATGTGTCGGAAGGTGCAAAAGTTCCGCTGTTTGTTACATGTATGTTTCCTATTCCGTTGACAGGAATTTTTGTTGTGGTATTACAGCCGTCAATAGTGAGTGTTGTATTATCGTTACCGATAATAGAAGATGCTGCAAAGTCTTGTTTTGTAGTTCCTGTCAGTAATATAGACGCACTTGAAGAAGCCTCGGTTGATATTGTTCCGCGAAGCTGAGTGTATTCATTTAAAATAAGTGAAGCTTTGCCTTTATATGCAGTATACTTATTTTCACTATGATCATGTCCCATAATAATATCATTAATAACAGTTTTGCTTGTGGCATTTATTACGGTAAATGATGCATTGGTTCCTATATCGGTGTTTGTATAAAATCCTCCGGCGTATACTGTCGGGAGAAGTTCTTTTTCCGAACTTCCAAATCCGCCAAGTGTGTCACCGGCACCCTCTAAATGTGTATCTACTTTATCTAAAGTAAGGCTGTGGCCGGCAAGAAAAATTTCACGCTGTGGAACGCTGCCCATTGCATCGCTTGATTCAAAATGCAACTGTAAATTTTTAAAAGTAACATTATCTCCTTTTAGCTGAATAGGACCACGGCAGACAATTCCGACTGTAGAGCCGTCTTTGCCCTCAATAGTAGTGTTGGCAGGAATGTCTATTGGGATAGTTTGTCCGTTTTTGTCGGAAGATGCTGCTGTTTGGAATGATTTAGCTACAATAATATGTTTATATTTTCCTAAAGCTTTGAAAAAATCGTCAAAAGTGCTTACTGTAGTTGAAGTTTCAGCCTGAGCAGATATATTTTGTGCTTCTGACTGATAGGTTGCTGCCTGGGTACATGTTTCAGATAACATAATACAAGAAGTGAGAAGACAGCAAATAAAATGTGATAGGCGTTTTTTCATTAGTAAATCCTTTCTGTAAATGGTGAATAATTTATAGTTCATAATAAAATATAGTGTCACTAATTATAACAAGAATAAGCAGATAAAGCTATTTGAAAATTTGTGTTTTTATTACAAAAAGATGTTATATTTGTCATTTTTATACTTGCTTAAATTAAAATTAAATTGTCAGGAATTTTTATTTTTTTTGGGGGGAATACTTATTCATGTATAGATGTGACAAGTATGGAAAGAGAATACGACTTTATGCAAAAAAGAGTAGAAATGGGGACTGCTGATATGAATAAGAAAATTATAAAAACAGCTTCGGTTATTGCAGTTGGAGCAGGTGCGGCGGCTTTATATAAGGCAAAAGCTGCAAAAGACAATAATTCTGGTAATGAGACACAGGGATATGGTAATTCAAAGAGAAGAAATAATAAGTGTCAATGTAATGGGAAAAGCCACAATGAGCATTCTGATTATAAAAATACGGAACTTGGGAAGCATGAAAAAAACAGTAAGGGAATTTATTATGCAAGCGGTAATTATGAGGCATTTGCAAAACCTAAAAAGCCTGACGGAATTGAGAAAAAATCCGCATACATTGTCGGAAGCGGACTCGGTGCACTTGCGGCAGCATGCTTTCTTGTAAGAGATGCAAAAATGCCCGGAAAAAATATCCATATTCTTGAAGCACTCGATATTGCAGGGGGTGCATGCGACGGAATAAATGATGTCTCGAGAGGGTATATAATGCGTGGCGGACGAGAGATGGAGGAACATTTTGAGTGTCTGTGGGATTTATTTAGAAGCATACCTTCTTTAGAAAAGAAGGATGAATCAGTTTTGGACGAGTTTTATTATCTTAATAAGGAAGATCCGAATTATTCACTTTGCAGAGCAACCGTAAACAGAGGTAAGGATGCAGAACTTGGTGGTAAATTCGGCCTTAGCCGTAAAGGGTGTATGGAGATTATGAAATTGTTCTTTGCCGCTGATGAAGAGTTATACGATAAAAAAATCGAGGATTTTTTTGATGATGAAGTTTTTGAGTCTAATTTCTGGCTTTACTGGAGAACAATGTTTGCTTTCCAGAACTGGCATAGTGCGTTGGAAATGAAGCTTTATTTCAAGCGTTTTATTCATCACATAGCGGGACTTCCTGATTTTTCGGCATTGAAATTTACAAGATACAATCAGTATGAATCGCTTATCATGCCTATGCTCAAATATCTTGAAAATGCCGGGGCTTCTTTTGAATTTAATACTGAAGTTACAAATGTGATATTTGACATAGAAGGAAATAAAAAGACAGCAAAGGCTATTGAGTGTGTTGTGTCAGGAAAAAAAGAGAAAATTGCACTTATGGAGGATGATTTCGTTTTTATTACAAACGGAAGCTGTACAGAGAGTACAATTTACGGTGACCATTACCATGCACCTGTCGGCAATGCAGAGATTAGGAAGAGCGGATGCTGGAGTCTCTGGAAAAATATTGCAAAACAGGACAGAGCGTTTGGAAATCCCGAGAAATTTTGTTCTGATATTGAAAAGTCGAAGTGGGAATCAGCGACACTTACGACATCCGATGATAAGATTATCTCGTATATTGAAAAAATATGTAAAAGAGACCCTCGTTCAGGAAAAGTTGTTACAGGCGGTATTGTAAGCTGTATGGATTCATCATGGCTGCTTAGCTGGACTATAAACAGACAGGGGCAGTTTAAAAAACAGAAAAAAGATGAGGTATGTGTATGGATTTACGGATTGTTTACAGATGCAGCAGGTGATTATATAAAGAAGCCGATGAAGGAATGCAGCGGATGGGAGATTGCGGCAGAATGGCTTTATCATATTGGAGTTGCGGTAAATGAAATTGATGAATTTGCGAAAGAGCATACGAATTGTATACCGACTATGCTGCCTTATATAACGGCGTTTTTTATGCCAAGAAGAAAAGGTGACAGACCGGATGTTATTCCTGATGGAAGTGTCAATGCAGCTTTTCTGGGACAATTTGCAGAAACACCGAGAGATACTATATTTACAACGGAATATTCAGTTAGAACGGCAATGGAGGCTGTCTATGGATTATTTAAAGTCGACAGGGCAGTACCGGAAGTATGGGGAAGCACATATGATGTAAGAGATTTGATTGAGAGTTCGGTAAGGCTTATGGATGGAAAATCGCCGCTTGATATGAATCTTCCAAAGCCTGTCAATATGGTAAAAAATGTGATTTTAAAGAAGATTGAAGGAACAGATATTGAAAAAATTTTGAGGGAACATGGTGTTTTGAACTGTTGATAAAAAGGACAGTGATAAAAAAGCAGAATTAAAATGCCGGGCTGACAGGTTTAACGTGTATATTCCCTCGGTGTACAGCCGACCATAGCCTTAAAAAGCCTGTTAAAGTTTGAAAGATTTTGAAAACCGCACTCAAAAGCGGCATCTGCTATTTTACTGCCGTCAAGAAGCATTTCGCATACTTTTTGTATGCGGAGTTTATTTATATATTCAATAGCACCGACACCTACCGTGTCATGAAATTTACGCATAAACCAGCTTTTGCTCAGATGTGTTTTAGCCGCAAGAAAGTCTATTGTAAGAGGTTCGTTGTAATGCTCATTTATATAGTAGAGAATTTGACGGATTTCATTGCTGCCGGTCTGATTTTTAATAAATTTTATTGAATTGCCTAAAAGTGCATACCATAAAAAACGTGAAAGTTCACCTTTCATGAGAAGGTCTGACTGAGGAGAATTTTGTATTGCACAGTCTACAACATTTGCGGCACAGCAGTGCATCTCTTCATAATAGTTATTTTTATCCGTAATGTGTAAAAGTTCGGCGGAGAGACTGCACATCGGGGAAAGTATCTGCGAAAAACAGCGGTCGTTTGTGTTTCCGAGCATATCAGTGTTAAAAACTACTGTATCATAAATGATTTTGGCATCGGTTTCAATAGCGTGCAGCATGTGTGGGAAAAACAGAATAATGTCTCCTGCACATGCTTTTATTTTTTGTTTATCTGTAATAAAAAATCCCTCACCGTCGGTAATGAAATTGAGTTCCCACTCAGAATGGCTGTGCATGGGGACAAACGGAAAGAGTTCGGGGATAGAACTTTTATAATAGCTGAATGGTATGAGAGCATTGCTGTGATGTCTGTTTTCTTTGAGTATATTTTTTTTAGCCATGTTAGTCCTCGTTTAAATACAATTTATCAAAGTACAATAGTATAGTATTAGTTTTCAAAACTTTTTTGCTAGAATTTACGTTACATCAAATATTATTATATTGTTAATTTAACAGGAAGTCAAAAATAATATCAGGAGGATTAAAAATGAACAATACGGCAAAAGGACCAAAGTGGCTTGACAATGCAGTTTTTTATGAAATCTATCCGCAGTCATTTAATGATACAAATGCAGATGGTATAGGTGACATAAATGGTATTACGGAGAAACTCGACTACATAAAAGAACTTGGATGTAATGCTATCTGGATAAATCCATGTTTCAAGTCGCCTTTCGGTGATGCGGGTTATGATGTTGAAGATTATTACACGGTTGCACCTAGATATGGTACAAATGAGGATCTTGCAAATCTTTTCAGAGAGGCACACAAGAGAGAGATGCATATTCTTCTTGACCTTGTTCCAGGACATACTTCTGTACAGCATGAGTGGTTTAAGCAGTCGATGAAAGCTGAGAAGAACGAATTTACGGACAGATATGTCTGGACAGACAATATATGGGAATCACCGGAGGGAATGGGATGCATAAGAGGAATTTCGGATAGAGACGGTTCATGTGCAGTCAACTTTTTCTCACACCAGCCGGCGTTGAATTATGGATATTATAAACCTGAGCGTCCTTGGCAGCAGGCAATGGATGATGAGGGACCGAAAGCAACACTTGAAGCGATGAAAGATGTTATGCGTTTCTGGCTTCAGATGGGTGCAGACGGTTTCAGAGTAGACATGGCAGGTTCGCTTGTAAAAAATGATGAAGACGGAAAGGGAACTATAAAACTCTGGCAGAATGTCAGAGAGTTTCTTGACAGGAAATTTCCGGATGCTGCGATGGTTTCAGAGTGGGGAGAGCCTGACAAATCGCTTCAGGGTGGTTTTCATATGGATTTCTTACTTCATTTCGGTCCATCCCATTACAATGATTTGTTCCGTTGTGAAGAACCGTTCTTTTCTTCAAGAGGAAAGGGCGATGTGTCAGCTTTTGTAGAAAAATATCTTGATAATTATGAGAAGTCAGAAAAGAAAGGTCTTATGTGTATTCCTTCAGGAAATCACGATATGGGACGACTTTCGCAGGAAATTAAGGGTGATGAGCTTAAGATAGCTTTTGCATTCCTCTTATCAATGCCGGGTGCACCGTTCATATATTACGGTGATGAGATTGGAATGAAATATGTTGAGGGATTGACATCTGTAGAGGGAGGATATGAAAGAACAGGTTCAAGAACACCTATGCAGTGGGATGACAGTGTAAATGCGGGGTTCAGCAGTGCAAAGAAAGGGATGCTTTATGTTGCACAGGACAGTGATGAAAATCGTCCGACTGTTAAAAATCAGGCAGCAGATGAAAATTCACTCTACAATGAGATAAAGAAGCTTATAAAAATCAGAAAAGAGCATGCGGCTCTTTTAAGCAAAGGTGAAATAGAATTTGTAGCTGCAAAGAAAGATACTTATCCGCTTGCGTATGTAAGAAGCAGTGAGGATGAAAAAATACTTGTAGTTATAAATCCTTCAGCAGAAGATGTTACATTTGATTTTGACGGAAAGTTCGGAGAAGAAATCTATCGTTTTGGTGGAAACGCAGAGAGTGACGGAAAAGTTGTTAAAGTTTCAGGGAAGACAGCAGTATTTGTAAAGCTTGTATAATTAAACATATCATCATAAAATATCATATACGATAAAAAACGGTGATTTTATAAAGTTTTTTAGAGTGAAAGCGGATATTGATGCAGAAATGTATTTCAATCCGCTTTTTTTATATAATTGTTACCTTTTTTTTACGGTTTCCGGTGAATAAAAGTTGCATAAAAAAGCTTAAAGCAATATAATAAATATATTAAGAATATGTGAATAATATTCGTGAATGGAGGTTAGATATGAAACATATAAAAGTAAAATTTAAGATGTTATTTATTATGGCAGGAGTTCTTATAATGTTATTGTTTGGAACGATTTTTTCGGAAAAATGCATGAAGAACATCAGCAATGAGTCAGTTGCGGAGATGGAAAGCAGTATTCGTGAATCTTATGATAAAAATATAAAATCAGAAGTTTCAGCAGCAGTATCCGTGGCAAAACATTATTATGACCAGTATCAGAGTGGTATCCTTACGGAGGAATTAGCAAAGAAGAATGCAGCTGACCAGATTCGTGATATGAGATATGGTGACAGTGGATATTTTTGGATTGACCAGTCAGACGGAACCAACGTCGTGCTTCTTGGAAGTGATACCGAGGGAACCAATCGTATGGACACTGAAGATTCAAAAGGTTTTAAGATGGTCAGACAGATGATTGAGGATTCAGTGAAAAATACAGAGGCATATACAACTTATTATTTTCCTAAAGAGAATGAGACAAAAGCCTCTCCAAAACGTTCTTATACATATTATTATAAAGAATTTGACTGGGTTATAGGAACTGGAAATTATACAGATGATATAGACAAAACGGTAGAGGCAAAGCAAAGTCAACTTACAAAATATTCCAACAAAATGACAAATATTTTTGCAACTGTAAATATAACTATCGGAGTCTTTCTTATAGCTGTAATCATTCTTATCATCATAAATATTGTTAAGCCGCTTGAGGCTGTCGGAGCTGAGATGCGTATACTTGAAAAGGGTGATTTCACAAGTAAGCTTGATGACAGATATTTAAAGAGAAAGGATGATTTTGGCATTCTTGCAAATATCCTTGAAAATATGCGCTCAAATCTTAGAGGGCTTATCAGCGGAGTAAAAGACGGTGCAGGGCAGATAGAAAATCTTGTAACCGACATTAACAGTAATATGGATTTACTCAATGGAGAGATAGAAGATGTATCTGCGACTACGGAAGAAGTTGCCGCATCAATGGAAGAGACAGCAGCTACTACAGAGAGCATAAATACAATGTCACATGAGATAGAAGATGCTGCAAAGAATATAGCATTGAGAGCACAGGATGGAGCCAATAGGGTTGAGCAGATTTATAAACGTGCAAGAGAAGGCAAGGATAATGCAAGTGCTATAAGGGCAAAAGCAGGAGATACAAAGAGAGCGATGAAAGCAGAACTGGAAAAAGCAATGGAAGACGCAAAGGTTGTAGACCAGATAAATGTTCTTGCTGATTCTATTATGGGTATAACAGACCAGACAAATCTTCTTGCACTCAATGCTTCTATTGAAGCAGCAAGAGCAGGTGAGGCTGGAAAGGGATTTGCGGTAGTTGCAGATGAAATAAGAAATCTTGCAGAGCAGTCAAAAGAAAATGTTGAGAATATACAGGGTGTGACTGATGCTGTTAAAAAGGCAGTTGAGAATCTTAAGACAGATGCAGAGCATATGCTTAAATTTGTTGAAACAGATGTTACTGACAGTTATCATAAGTTTGATGAACTTGCAGGATATTATAATGAAGATGCATCAAATGTAAATGAACTTATATCAGATTTCAGTGCTACGTCAGAAGAATTACTTGCGTCAATATCTTCAATATTAGAGTCAATAAACGGTATAAGCGTTGCTGCTGATGAGAGCGCAAATGGAACTACAAATATTGCAGACAGAACAGTTTCAGTTGCAGATAAATCATCGATTGTAAACAATCATTTAAAGGAAGCAGAAGAGGCAGCAGGCAGATTAAATGATGAAGTTTCTAAGTTTGTAGTATAGAATGGGCATGGTCATTTTTGTGAAAATACAGTAAATATAAAAAAGCCAATATTAGAATAATTTTCGATATTGGCTTTTTTATGGCTGATTGTTACCATCAGGTAGGCGAAAATCACAAAAACACTTGCAAGTTTTAGATTATTCCCTCATAATAGTGTTTATGATTTGACACAGAATACTGAAAATCGGAGGATAAACATGTCAGAAGTAAACACTAAAATTGGAAATTACACAATAACAGATGTCGATATAGACACATTTATTTCAGGAATGCCACAGGAACAGCAGATGTACAGAAGTATGCCTGAGTTCCGTAAACAGTGCGAAGAAAGATTAGAGGAAATTTGTCTTTTTGCAATGTATGGTGAGGAAGAAAAGAAAGATGAGACAGAAATGTTCAAGACATCAATGGTTATGGCAAAGAGAGATATTTTAAGCCAGATAGCTATGGCAGAACTTTTACAGGATGTCTCAGTATCAGATGCAGAGGCAAAGGAATACTTTTTAGGACATTCAAAAGAATTTGCATCAAAAGCATCGGCAACAGCAAAGCATGTACTTGTAGACAATGAGGACAAAGCAAATCAGATAAAAGAAGAAATCGAATCAGGTGCAAAGAGTTTTGAAGATGCAGCAAAAGAGTATTCAACATGCCCATCGGCACAGAAAGGCGGAAGTCTTGGGACATTTGGCAGAGGTCAGATGGTTAAGGAATTTGAAAATGCTGTGTTTGATGGAGAACTCAACAAAGTAATCGGGCCTGTAAAAACACAGTTTGGATATCACCTTATCTGGGTAGATGACAAAAATGAGGGTGAAGTACCTGAGTATGATAAGATAGCAAGTCAGGTAAAGAGCTATCTTGTAAACAAGAAACAGCAGGAGATTTACCAGAATAAATTAAAAGAACTTAGAGATAAGTATTGCAAATAGTAGAAGAAGTAAGATAAAATTACTATAAATCAAAAATAACTTTACAACACAAACAAAAATGCAAATTTCGTGTATTCTTATATTTATATAGGAGTATAAAACATGGAATTTGCATTTTTTGTTTTAGTTGGGGTTGATTTTTATAAGATTTAATTGCATCAAAAAGGGTATATATGACGTTATAAGTATTAGAAACAAAAAACGGATATTTTTGATAAGGCTGTAAATGTACGGTTATGAAAAAAATGCAGGGTTAGAAGGGGGTGGAAAAATGTTACATGGGATGAAAGCGAAAAAGTGGGAGGAACGTCAAAGGGAGAAACTGGAGAAGATATATTCATTGTACAAAAATAAAATGTTTGGCAGAGCAATGCAGATATTAAACCAAAGAGAAGATGCAGAGGATGCGGTACAAAATTGTATTATAGCAATTTCAAGACACACGGAGTGCATTGACCTTTATGATGAAGCGAGAACCTTATCCTTTGTGTATACGGTCATAAGCCACTGTGCTATTGACATATACAGAAAGAATAAAAAAAGCAGGCAGTCAAATTTAAATATTGACGATGTAGCAGAGCAGGAGGGAAACATTGACATTGAAAATGAGGTGCTTGTTTCAATGGAATTAAAAAGAGTGGTAGCGGCGATTGAAAAACTTGATTTTGGCTATCGTGAAGTATTGTCATTGTTTTATTTAAATGAAATGAGTCCGAGAGAAATTTCTGATTTGCTTGAAATTCCGTATAATACGGTCAGGTCAAAGATAAGCAGAGGACGAAAGAAACTGTTGGACAGCCTTGACGGAAAGGAGTGATTACTATGGGTGTACATGGAATAAATAAAAAGAAATTCGACGGCGGCGATGAGTTAATAAGAAAGGCATTTAAAATTTACAGTGATAAAGATTTGGAAAGTTCAATGGAAGATTTCGGTTTTGAATATAGAGATGACAAGGTGTTTGAAGATAAGATATATAAAGTCATAAAAAAACTTCCGATAAAAAATCCACGTTCAAAAGCGCATATTATATGTATTGCTGTTATATGTATGGTTCTGGTTTTTGGATGTATTACCGGATACAGATATATGAGAAGCAGAAAGCAGGCGGGGCAGACAAGTGTATTGGAGAGTGTGTGTAAGGAGGCAAAAACACGTTATGATATAAATCAAAGCAATAATAATCTGAATGCCATAATAGGCGGAGAAACAAGTCTGTCTGATGAAAAAACGCAGCTTAAAGATTATTATAACAGCCGGAATACAGCGGTTTATGTAAATACAAAGAATTATGATAAAAGCGGTTATTTGTACAGCATGTACTTATTAAATGATGAGGAGGTAAAAAAACTTACGGATAAAGAAGTAGAACTAAAAAAGGCAGACGATACTGAAAAGCTGACACCATTTTTAGAAAATGCTCCGGATGACAGTAAGTATTCTGCTGGAAACATATATTTTATAGGTGGGCGTAAAAGTAGAAAGTTTATTGTATATAAAAACAAATCGGATGACATGTATATAGGAAAGTGTGTGGGATTTGAAAGTTTAAAAGATCATGATATAATAACAGATAAAAAAGTTAATGAAAAGAAATCGATTTCTGCGGGTGAATTTTTGGAAAACATAATGGACATAAAAAATGCAGATGACATACGGGAAATAATGCTTGAAAGAGTCAGAGCAAAATCAAAAGCTAATCCTGATAAAAGAATTGCAGTATGGACATCAGACGAATCAAAGAGTGAACTTTACGAATTTCTCACAAAAGAAAGCAGCATTGAAATGGAGAGTGTGGGAGATACATCCGGTCAGTTGTGGTTTGGTGCTGCCGAGCCTCAAAAATGTTATTATCTTGCAGTTGAGAATAATGCAGGTGAGTTTTGTGTGTTCGGTATAGTTTTTGAAGAAAAAGATACAATGGTCTATGTTGAGCCACAGTATAAACCGGAAACGGCATTAAAATTATCTTCCGAAAATACCGCAAAACTTAGAAAAATAATCAAAGAGAATGATAAGCAGCAGTGAAAAAGTTTTGCAGAAAAAGATTAGGCATTGACATAATAAGAGGAGTAAGCAGATATGAACAGTGAATATACACATATAAAACATGAGTTTGAGCCGGTTTTTGATAAGAATTCAAAGATATTAATTCTTGGTACGCTTCCTTCTGTTAAATCGAGAAAAAACAATTTTTATTATGGTCATCCGCAGAACAGGTTTTGGAAACTGATTGCAAGGCTGTGTGATGAGGAAAGCCTGCCAAAGACCATAAATCAGAAAAAAGATATGCTGCTCAGAAATAATATAGCCGTATGGGATGTAATCGCTGAATGTGACATTATCGGTTCAAGTGACAGTTCGATAAAGAATGTGAAAACTGCCGATTTGTCTGTGATATTAAATAATACAGCGGTTGACAGAATATACGCAAATGGTGGCAAAGCTTATGAACTGTATATGAAGTATCAATATGAAAAGACTGGCATGGAGATAATTAAACTTCCGTCTACAAGTCCGGCAAATGCAGCTTACAATTTGGAAAAACTGTCAGAATGTTGGAAAATCATAAAAAATTGACAAAAATATGCTATTGTAAATAGCTGTATGATATTATATAATTATAATCTGACTGTATTGTATATATGATGCTGGGAGGTCATATATATAATGTTTTTTGTTGCACTGTTTTTACCTTGCAATGGTGTGATTTTTACAGTCAGAAGCAGTTTAATTTTATTATACAAAAGGAAAAGGAGACTTTTTTATGAGCAAAGAAAAAAATGACTTTAAGCCGTTTATCCCAACGGACAAGGTCATGCCTGAGTTTACACCGACAGCCCTTATTCTCGGTATAATCCTGGCAGTAGTATTTGGAGCTGCAAATGCTTACCTCGGACTTAGAGTAGGTATGACGGTATCGGCATCTATACCGGCAGCAGTTATTTCAATGGGTGTCATTCGTTTTATTTTAAAGAAAGATTCGATTCTTGAAAATAATATGGTTCAGACTATTGGTTCAGCAGGTGAATCATTAGCCGCAGGTGCCATTTTTACACTTCCTGCACTTTATATGTGGGCAAGAGAAGATTCATCTATCCAGATGCCTTCATTTTTCACAATTGCTGCACTTGCCGTTGCAGGTGGTGTGATAGGAACATTATTTATGATTCCGCTTCGTACAGCACTTATTGTTGAAGAACATGGAAATCTTCCATTCCCTGAGGGCACAGCATGTGCTGAGGTTCTTCTTGCAGGCGAAGAGGGTGGAAGCAAATCAAAACTTGTATTTTCAGGTCTTGGAATTTCTGCATTGTACAAGTTTGTAACAGACGGACTTATTTTATTCCCATCGGAGATAAGCTGGGATATATCAGTTTATAAGGGTTCAGCATTTGGTCTTGATGTTTTACCTGCCCTTATCGGTGTAGGTTATATCTGTGGTTCAAGAGTTGCGTCATACATGTTTGGCGGTGCGATTGTAGGCTGGTTCGTTATTATGCCTCTAATGCACACAATAGGTGCATTAGGCGGAGACAGTGCTATTTTATTCCCGGCTACAAAAGCAATAGCAGATATGGCTCCTGCAGAACTTTGGAGCAGTTATGTAAGATATATCGGTGCAGGTGCGGTTGCCTGCGGTGGTATCCTTAGCCTTATTAAGTCACTTCCTCTTATTATAAGAACATTTAAGAAGGCACTTGGCGGTATCGGGCATAAAGGCGGAGATCTTCGTACAGAGAAAGACCTTCCTATCAAATGGGCTATAGTAGTTGTTGTTTTGGTTGCACTTGCACTTGTTGCGATTCCATCAGTGCCAATCAGCATTGTTGCAGCTATTATCATAATTATATTTGGTTTCTTCTTTGCAACAGTATCATCACGCATGGTTGGTCTTGTTGGTTCATCAAACAACCCTGTATCAGGAATGGCTATTGCAACGCTTCTTATTGCAACAATCATTCTTAAGGCAACAGGAAAAACAGGTATCCAGGGTATGACAATGGCTATTTGCATCGGTACGGTAATTTGTATCATTGCAGCAATGGCGGGAGATACTTCACAGGATTTAAAGACAGGTTATATCGTAGGTGCAACACCTTACCGTCAGCAGATAGGCGAACTTATCGGTGCTATCTGTGCAGGTCTTGCAATTTCAGGAGTTCTTATGCTTCTTGATTCTGCATGGACATTCGGTACAGACAAACTTCCTGCTCCACAGGCAACACTTATGAAGATGGTTACTGAGGGAGTTATGGAAGGAAATCTTCCTTGGAATCTTGTATTTATCGGTGTATTCCTTGCACTTATGATAGAAGTTATCGGAATTCCGGTACTTCCATTTGCAATCGGTTTATATCTTCCGATTTATCTTTCAACACCTATTATGGTTGGAGGACTTATCAAGCTTATCGTTACAAAACGTAAGAATAAGACTGAGGAAGAAATTAAAGAGGATGACAGCAAAGGTATTCTTTATTCATCAGGTCTTATTGCTGGTGAGGGTCTTGTAGGTATATTACTTGCAATTCTTACTGTAGTAGGTGTAGCAGACAAGATTAATCTTGGAAACTACGGAATCAATCTTGGACAGGGCGGAAGCGTAGTATTCTTTGTACTTCTTTGTGCATCACTCTTATACGCTGCAACAAAGAAAATTAAGAAGGCTTAAAAAGAAAGGCGGAAGTTAATGCGAAAGCCAAAAGCTAAAGTTGTTTCAGGAAATTATATGGATAAAATACCGCATATAGCAGAAAATCATGAGTGGAGAGAACTTGATGACGGAATCGTTGAAGTCGATATGCCGCATAAAGGTTTTTATGCGAAGATAGCGCAGAAATTCTTTCATAAGCCGGCAGTCAGTCATATTAAACTTGATAAATATGGTTCGGTTGTGTGGAAAAACATAGACGGAGAAAGAACGATATATGATATAGTAGGGAAAATGAATGAAACGTTTCCGGAGGAAGAAAGTGATATGCTTAAAAGAGTTATAACATTTTTTTCAACACTTGAAATGAATAAATTTGTGGTATTAAAATAATTACAGAGGACATCGCACAAGACAGTGCGGTGTCTTTTACTTTTATACACATACTTTACACGCCGGAATATCAATGTTAGAATGTAACTGATTAAATATGGATATGATAAAATGTTTCTTTTCAAATAAGTATGAGGGCAGGTAAATGTTTTCGGAAGAACAGAATAGAAAATAATAAACGGAGGTAAGTTATAATGCAGAGAATAAAAAGTTTTGAAATTAACCATAATGTATTAGTGCCTGGATTTTACATTTCAAGAGAGGACGGAGATGTAGTGACATACGATCTACGTACAAGAAAACCAAATGCAGGAGATTATATGAGCAATGCTGTTATGCATTCTGTTGAGCATATGTTTGCTACATTTGCACGCAATTCTGAGGTATCGGATAAGATTGTTTATTTCGGGCCTATGGGCTGCCAGACAGGATTTTATCTCCTTGTCCGTGATATGGAGCCAAAGGAAGTTTTTGAACTTACAAAAAAAATTCTTAAGCAGACAATAGAACATGACGGAGATGTTTTCGGAAAATCAGCAATAGAGTGTGGTCATTATGAAAATCTTGATATAGACCTTGCAAAAGAGGAGTGCAGAACTTATCTTGAGGTGCTTGAAAATCAGACAAATATGGAGTTTACTTATCCGACAGAGTAAGTCATAGCTTTGTGTTAAATTCAAAAATTCGGTAAAAGACAAAACAGTAGAATGGTTAAAAATATTATAGTGAAACAACAGTAGAATGGAGAAAATTATGATAATTGGTGTTATAGGAGCAATGCAGATTGAGATTGATAATCTTAAAAAGACATTGAAAAATCCTTCATATGAATCGATAAGCGGTGTTGAATTTGTAAAAGGAAACATCGGTGACACAGAAGTAGTCGCTGCCGTAAGCGGCGTTGGAAAAGTATTTGCGGCTATATGTACGGAAGCTATGATACTTACATATCATGTTGATATGGTTATAAATATCGGTGTTGCAGGAACATTGTGCAAAGAACTTGGAGTAATGGGTATCGCCGTTGCAGATATGGTTGTACAGCATGATATGAACACTTCGGCACTCGGTGACCCGATAGGTCTTTTGTCAGGAATAAATGAGATTTATCTTCCTTGCGACAAGAAAATGATGGATACACTTAAAAAGTGTCTCGATGAAAAGCAGAGAAAGTATAAAGTGGGAACTATTGCTACAGGTGACATGTTTATGCATGACAAACATCAGAAAGATAAGCTTCATGAGCGTTTCAATGCTATAGCGGCAGAGATGGAGGGCGGAAGCATAGGTCATGTATGTTATGTAAATAAAGTTCCATTTGCCATACTTAGAACAATTTCTGACGGTGAGGGCGGTGCAATGGATTATGCAACATTTGCGGAGAAAGCAGCCCAGATAGGTATTGAGATTGTAGTTGAATTTATTCAAAAAATCGCATAAATTATGGGGGAATAATGATAAAGATAGACTTGATTACGGGGTTTCTTGGTTCAGGCAAGACAACTTTTATCAGAAAATATGTGAAACATCTCACAGATAAAGGTCTTAAAATAGGAATCCTTGAAAATGATTACGGTGCCGTCAATGTTGATGCAATGCTTCTGCAGGATATACTTGGTGACAACTGTGAGCTTGAGATGGTTGCGGGTGGATGTGACGCCGACTGTCATAAAAGGCGTTTTAAGACAAAACTCATTGCAATGGGAATGCAGGGATTTGACAGGGTTTTGGTAGAGCCATCGGGTGTTTTTGACATGGATGAGTTTTTCGACACACTTCATGAGGACCCGCTGGAAAGGTGGTATCAGATTGGAAATGTCATAACCATAGTTGATGCACATCTTGAACTTGATATGTCGGAACATTCAAGATATATTCTTGCGTCAGAGGCAGCGAATGCGGGAAAAATTCTTTTTAGCAAGACAGAAGGTGTTTCTGAAAGCAGGATAGAGGAAGTCACAGCATATATAAATAAAAGTCTTGAGGAATTTCATTGCTCAAGAAAAATTGACAATATAGTTATGGCAAAGTCTTGGGATGAGTTTGACGAGGATGACTATAAGAAGATTGAAAATTGCGAATACACAGGTGCAGGGATAGAGAAAAGGTATCATGCGGATGATGTGGAATTTTCATCGCTTTACTATATGAATAAACAGATGACTGTTGATAAACTCAAAGATTGTGTAAATAAAACATTTTCTGATAAAAATTGTGGAAATGTTTTTAGAATTAAGGGATTTATGTCTGATGGCAGCGGATGGCTGGAGCTTAATGCAACTAAAAAAGAAACGGTGATTAAGCCTATAAAAGAAGGTCAGGAGATTTTTATAGTTATAGGTGAGGATTTAAATGAAGAGGCTGTAAACAAATATTGGGATTGATTAAATTTTGATTATATAATTTGTAATGCCTGATTGAATATAGCGTATAGAGAACGGACAGCTTATACTTATTCATGAAAATTAAAATTAGTATAAGCTGTCCGTTTTAGATTTTGCATTATGCCTGATATATCTGTTTAATTTTTTTGACTTTTTTTCCTGATAGAGTAATTCTTGCTGCCATGCCCCAGTAATATTTTATTTTTCCGTCTTTTGTAAGTTTAGGTTCGTAATATTTTATGGATTTTATGAATTTTGCTTTGCTTACACTATGTGTTTTTGATATATCGGTTGGTTTTAAAAGGTTGTAGGAAACTTTTGAAGCGAGTTTTATTGTATGTTTTTTTGGTCTGCCTACAATGTTTTCATCTTCCATTCCAAGTTCATAAGTCCATACAGCGTCGGCATAAGTGAGTGTGCTGCCCTTTATTGAAAGACAAATAATGTCTTTTGTTTTTTCTTCGGCTTTTGCGTATTGTGTGTTTGTGTGTGGTATGATTATTGAAATTAAAAGTGCTGTGATTAAAAGTCTTTTTAAAAACGTTTTCATTTTCTTCTCCATTCGTATATTTATATTATGATGTTGTGGTCAAAATGTATTTTGCCCCATGTATTATATTATTTTCAAGTGTTTTTAAATTCTTTATTATCGTGGAAGTTCATCGGCACTGTGTTTTTTCTTTGTGGAAAAACTAAGTTCAGGATTTTTAACGCTTACTCTTGTTCCAGCAGGAACAGATTCTGTGATAAATGCATTTCCGCCAATAACTGAACCCTTTCCGATAACTGTTTCACCGCCAAGTATTGATGCACTTGAGTAGATGGTTACATCGTCTTCAATGGTTGGATGTCGTTTGATGTTGCGAAGAAGCTGACCGCTTCTTGTTGAGAGTGCGCCAAGTGTTACACCCTGATATATCTTAACGTTGTTTCCGATTTCTGTTGTCTCTCCGATAACAACGCCCGTACCGTGGTCGATAAAGAAATATTCTCCGATTGTAGCACCCGGATTTATATCGATACCCGTGTGGTCGTGCGCATACTCAGACATTATTCTTGGGATGAACGGGACATTCATTTTATAAAGCTCATGTGCAAATCTGTAAACAAAAATTGCAAAAAGTCCCGGATAGCAAAAGATTATCTCTTCTTTTGTTTTTGCGGCAGGGTCACCGTCAAAAGCAGCATTTACATCTTTTAATAAAAGATTTTGAATGTGGCTGAATGATGCAAAAAAGTTTGAACATATTTCAGTTGTATGTTTTTCAATTTCAGCTTCATCTGCATTATCTTTTGCCTGCTGTAAAAATGCCGCTTTAATTTGGCAGTAAAGGTCATTATAGATTTTTGTGATATTGTGACCTACAAAAAATTCAGGTACAGTTTTGTTCAGATTTTCATTGTCGAAATATCCCGGAAACATAAGCTGCCTGAGCCCCATTATGATATGTGTTATAGTGTCACGGTTTGGCATACAGTGCCCTGATTTTAAATAAAATAATTCCTCGCTGTGATAGTTGTCGGTAATCTCGTTTACGATATTGTCAAGAACTTCTTTTTCTAACATAATACACAACCTTTCTGATATATTTGGTATATTTCAATTTTATGTATTGATTTCAATTATAAAACAATAAATGTATCCATAATATAATAATGGTAATTAAAGATATTTTCAAGTATGCCTTTTATAATCAGCAAACTTTAAGATGATGGGGTCAAAAGCAGTCATAAAGATTTAATTTTTATGAAAAGTTTATTAAAAAATGTCAGACAAATTTGACAGTTGTTATACAATAGAGGTATAATTTATTAATAACAAAAAAAGAGAAAGGGATGAGTGATATATGCAGGATGGAATATTTCAGGGAAGTCATGAACAGATGATGGAGGAATACACAAAGCGTTACAAAAAAGTATGTGTGGAGAACAATTCCATAGATGGAAAACTATTTGATGAATTTGGCGTTAAAAGGGGACTTAGAGATAAAAACGGAAAGGGAGTATTGTCAGGAATCACAAATATCTCTCTTATAAAAGCTACTGAGATGGACGGAGACAGAGTTATACCTTGTGAGGGTCAGCTTTTTTACAGAGGATACAATATATATGATTTGACAAAAGGTTTCAGAAAAGATAACAGATTTGGTTTTGAGGAGACAGCATATCTGCTTTTGTTTGGAGAGCTTCCTACAGACAAACAGCTTAAGGAGTTTCAGACTGTTCTTGCAAAGAACAGAAGACTCCCTACAAACTTTGTAAGGGATGTTATTATGAAAGCTCCTTCAAAGGATATTATGAATTCTCTTACAAAGAGTGTTCTTACACTTGCATCTTATGATGATAAGGTTACGGATAATTCACTTGAAAATGTACTTAGCCAGAGCATTATGCTTATAAGTGTATTTCCGATGCTTGCCGTTTACGGTTATCACGCTTATAACCATTATGAATGTGATGAGAGTTTTTATATTCACAGACCGTCAGATGAGCTTTCAGTGGCAGAAAATATTTTGCGTATGCTCAGACCGAATAAAGAATACACTGATGTTGAGGCAAAAGTTCTTGACCTTGCGCTTGTACTTCATATGGAGCATGGTGGTGGAAACAACTCGACATTTACAACGAGAGTAGTTACATCTGCAGGTTCAGACACATATTCTGTAATAGCTGCAGCACTTTCGTCACTTAAAGGACCAAAACATGGTGGAGCAAATATTAAAGTTGTCGAGATGATGCAGGATCTCAAGGCACATGTAAAAGACACTACGGACGAGGATGAAGTAAGAGCATATCTTAAAAAACTTGTGCGTAAGGAAGCCTTTGATAAGAGAGGTCTTATTTATGGTATGGGTCATGCAGTTTATTCAATATCAGACCCTAGAGCAGTTGCATTTAAACAGTTTGTTGAATTGCTCGCAAATGAAAAACACCAGAAGAAAGAATTTGAATTATATTCAATGATAGAGAGAATTGCACCTGAAGTTATAGGAGAGGAATGTGCTATTTACAAGGGCGTAAGTGCAAACGTGGATTTTTACAGCGGATTTGTTTACACTATGCTTGGAATACCGCATGAATTGTTTACTCCTATATTTGCAATGGCACGTATAGTTGGATGGAGTGCACACAGAATGGAAGAACTTATAAATGTCGATAAGATTATCAGACCGGCATACCAGAGTATCATGGTTCCGAAAGTATATGAGTCACTTAAAGACCGTTCAATTCCTAAAATTGATACAAAAGAGAGAGAAAAACTTCAGCTTACAATGAGAGATGAAAGCTGTTAAGTTTTGTACATATATTAAAAAAGATATACCGGCTCCAAAAAGTTAGAACTTAAAATCTAACGATTTGAGGTCGGTATTTTTATGATATAATGAGCACAATGTATACAAATATTAAGAAAAAAGTAAAGATTTAAGGACTGCGCATATGTTATTATTACAGTTGTAGAGTAAATGAATTACATATGAACTGTCCGGGAAGGAGGCTGATATGTCAGACGGAAATATTTTGGTAGTTGATGATGACCATGAGATAGCGGATTTGGTGGAAATCCATTTAAGGGGCGAGGGTTATCATGTTTTTAAAGCGTATAATGGGAGAGAAGCTTTGGAATTGTTTGACAGGGAAGAAGTAGACCTTGCAATTCTTGACATTATGATGCCGGGAATAGATGGAAATGAGGTATGTGCAAAGATACGGGAGACAAGCACGATTCCCATAATTATGTTAAGTGCCAAAGACAGCGAGAACGATAAGGTTTCAGGTCTTGTGAACGGAGCAGATGACTATGTGACGAAACCTTTTAATACAAGCGAACTTATAGCACGAGTTAAATCACAATTGAGAAGATACCAGAGCTTTGGGGGAGTAGAAGCAAAAACATCAGATGTTGTAAACATAGAAAATTTATGGATGGACAAGAAGTCACATGAGGTAAAGGCATATGATAAGCCGGTCAAACTTACACCTATAGAATTTGATATTCTCTTTCTTATGGCTTCGCATCCAAACAAGGTTTTTTCTACAGACGAGATTTTTGAGCGTGTCTGGAAAGAAAAAAGTTTTGAGATGAGCAACACTGTGATGGTTCACATAAGAAGACTCAGGGAGAAGATTGAGTCAGGAACGGGAAAAACGCAGATTATTAAAACGGTTTGGGGAGTTGGATATAAAATTGAAGCGTAGTTTATTCAAGAGCCTTAGGGCAGAACTGATATTTTATGTTGCATTAAGTATGTTTTTATCAGTCATCACAGAGCTTGTGTGTGGCTTTGGGCTTTATCTTTTGAGTACGGCACTCGGCATTTCGTACGGTGGGTATGGTCGTGGCGGCAGAATGATTGAAAAGTTTCAAAAAACGACAGGCGAAAGAGGAAGGATATTCAATTATCAGGCGATTAAAAGGTGGGACAAAAATACATTAATATTTTTGATGCTTGTAATATTATTTTTTCTGTTTTTGTTTTTTGTCATGTATTTCATGCTCATAACAAGAAAGCTTACAGCCGATATAGGCTATATATCGGGAAGTATAGCACACATGGCTTTCGGTGATGGCGGTGGCAGGATTGAAGTGAGAAGAAAAGATGAAATCGGGGAGATTGCGATACAGATAAACAGGATGTCAGAAAAACTGGATGTGCTTATGAAATCAGAGAGAGAAGCACTTCAGGCAAATAAAGATATGATAACATGTGTCGCACATGACCTCAGAACACCACTCACATCGGTAATAGGATATCTTCAGCTTGCGACTGATATGGAAAAATACAATCAGGAGGAGAGGCATAAATATGCAGAGATTGCCATGCGTAAGGCAAACAGGCTTCAGGGACTTATAGAAGAACTATTCAGCTATACTAAACTTATGAGTGGCGAGATTACGCTTCACAGAAGCGAGATAGATATAGTTAAGCTTGTAGAGCAGATGGTTGAGGAATTTTATCCGCAGTTTCATGAGAATGGGCTTGAATATAATTTAGCGCAGAATGTTTCCGGGTGTATTATATATGCTGACGGAGAACTTATGGCGAGGGCAGTTCAAAACCTTATAAGCAATGCGATAAAATACGGCAGGGATGGAAAGAGAGTTTTTGTAGAAGTAGAAAAGTTTGAAAAGGAAATTCAAATAAGGGTAACAAATTTTGGTCTTATAATTCCAAAAGAGAGTTTAACGCGTATATTCGACAGATTTTACAGGGTAGAGGATTCACGTTCAGTTCAGACAGGAGGTACAGGGCTTGGTCTCAATATTGCCAGACAGATAGTGCTTCTGCATGATGGAGCGATAAAAGTAGAAAGTGATACAGACGGAACATGTTTTACGATAGCACTTCCGTTAAATATGCAGAAAAAAGAATTATTAAATAGTGATGAGCAGGTAAAAGATGAAATCAAGATATAAATTACGGATGATCAGACTGCTCATCTTATTTGCATTGTTAATTATTGCTGAAAAGCATTATCAGTGTAATGTAGAAGCGGCAAATATAACAAAATTAAAAAACGGTGCAATGAGGATGAGCGCAAAAGAAATCACAGCACAGGTTTCTTTTGGTTACAGAGGTTATACTAAATACGGAAAAGATATGAAAGTATCAGCGGTGATAAACAATGAGGGCAAGCCGTTTTCCGGCAAATTCAGACTGACATATCAATCGGGAGAAAACAGTGATATGAAAATGATTCAGAAATCATTTGTTGTCGGTATGCAGGAAAGTAAAAGAGTTCAGTTTACAATTCCGCTGCTCTCTGAAAGTCAGGAATATATAGTGTCTATATGTGATAATAGTGGAAATGTATATATGAGAGCACACACGAAAGTCGATGCGGATACAGACATTACAGGGATTTATATGGGGATTTTGTCGGATACACCGGCAAAACTCGGTTATGTATCTGACAGCCTGAGAAGAAAAGACGACATTGACAATGATAACAATGGTGTTACCGGCAGGGTGTTTGATATGAGTGCCTGTGATTTCGAGACAATTTCCATGCTGGACAGTGTAGACATTATTTTGCTTGACAACTATGATACCGGTAAATTCAGCAGAAACAACATAAGGGTATTAAAAAGGTGGATTGCTACAGGAGGTACGCTTGTTGTAGGAACAGGGAGTAATTACCAAAAGGAATTTGAAAAGCTGCACAGCACGCTTATACGGGGATATATAGGAAAGACAGAGAGAATTTCAACAAGTTTTGGCTGGAATGAGAAAGAGGAGACTGACACAGAAAGCACGAATGAGAATGACAGTATGGAAATAGATATTGTAAATCTCAGGCTTAATGAAGATTCGGTTTTAATAGACGATGGCAGAAAACTTATGATTTCAAAAGAACTTGGCAATGGAAGTATTATTGTTGCTGAGTTTTCTTTTAATATTCCTAAAAAATTCTGGAAAAGCTATGGGAAGGCATTAATTTATACCATAGAGAGTAATCTGAGTGAAGGCACGAAGAAAAAGTTATTGATGCAGAGTGAAAATGTTTCATACGGCAATATGGGATATTCATATATGGATGAGGCATTAAAAATAAATGAGAATGATGTATTACCGAACATGAAGTTATATGGCTGTATATTGGGAATATATGTGATAATTGCAGGACCAGGCATGTATCTTTTTTTTAGGAGAAGAAAAAAAAGAGGGTATTTATGGATAGCGGTGCCTATTTTATCAGTTGCTTTTTCGGCGATAATATACATAGTAGGAACAAGCACGAGAATACAAAGGCCATATATAAATTATCTTTCGCAAATCGTACTTGGTGATGATAAAAATGCGAAAGCAAAAGATATGAGTACATTATTCAGTGTTACCAGTATTTCAAATAATCCGTTTTCCATAAGCTTGAGAGGAGAATGTAATATCACTCCTAAAAATACGGATGCATATTATATTGACAGCAAAATAAAAGGCGACAATGTTTCTGATTATGAATATGGGGTTGAGTATAATGAAAATAATACAAGACTTCTCATGAACAGATTATCTTCATTTCAGGGAGCTGAATTTCTTATGAAGCAAAGAGTCAGGGATGCGGGGACCGTATCAATAAATGTATCAGAAAATGATATGCGGCTTATCGGAACAGTGACAAATACATTGGGATATGCTCTTAATAACTGTATGATATATTATCAGGGAAATCTTCTTTATATAGGTGATATAGAGAAAGGGGAGACAATAGATGTAAACAAGTATGCCAAGTCGGGTACATATAATAGTTCGGATTATGGTAATTCGGTAAATTCGATGATTGAATCGGCAATGGGTGGGAATATGTACTCAAACAGTATGGCGGCAAGTCTCAGAAGAAAAGTTGGAGTTGTAGAAGAATATCTTGAGGATAACTCAAATGCAAAAGCATGGTTTTATGGATTTGTGAGTGATGATACAAAAACAGGTTTTAGAGATAAATTTAACTATGATTTGTATGGAGTTACAGGTGTGTGCAGAAATTTTGATATGAGTGAGCAGATTGACGGATACGATGTCATAGAGTCACTCGAAACATATGCCGCAAATTATAAAAGTGAATATACAAACGGATATGACGTATATTCAGGTACACCGGAAAGATTTTCAGTAACTTACAAATTTCCGAAATCGTTCGTACTTAAAGAGCTTTTGTATTCAAAACAGACAAGTGGTGGCTGTGAATTTTTCGAGAAAGGTAATAAATATTCTGATTATGGTTTTTTTGGAACAGTCAGTGTCAGAAATAAGCAGACGAATAAGCTGGAAAAATTGTTTAGTTCAGGTAAGGAAATAAAAATAAGAAACATGAATGATTATCTTGAACCTGATGGTTCACTTATACTTTATTATTCAATTGAACACAAGAGTAATAAGGAGGTTGGCAATATATGTCTTCCGGAAGTAAAACTTGTTGGAGAGTACGAAAAAGAAACGGAGAAATATTATTTTTCGAACGACAGTACCGAGACGGGAGGGCAGAATGTATGGTAGAAGTTAAAAATCTTTGTAAAAAATATGGAGATTTTGTTGCACTTGATGATTTGAATTTTGATGTAGCTGATGGAGAAGTATTTGGTTTTGTAGGACCAAATGGTGCAGGTAAGACAACAACCATGAGAATTATGGCTGGTCTTAATCAGCCTGATAGAGGGAGTATAACAATTGCAGGAACAGATGCGGTAAAAAACAGTAAAAAAATAAAGAGAATTATAGGTTATATGCCCGATTTTTTTGGTGTGTACGATAATCTCAAAGTTATAGAATATATGGAATTTTATGCTTCAATATATGGTATAACGGGTTCGGCATCAGAAAAATTATGTCAAAATCTTTTGGAACTTGTGGATTTGGCAGATAAATCTGAATTTTTTGTTGATGAATTGTCGAGAGGAATGAAACAGAGGCTGTGTCTTGCGAGATGTCTGGTGCATGACCCGAAACTTCTTATATTGGATGAGCCGGCTTCGGGACTTGACCCGAGGGCAAGACTTGAAATACAGGATATTTTAAAGAGACTAAAAGATAAAAAAAAGACCCTAATTATAAGTTCTCATATATTGCATGACCTTACGGAATTATGTACATCTGTAGGCGTGATAGACCAGGGGAAAATGCTTGTAAAGGGAAAAGTTGATGAAATCATGCTTCATCTGAATGCATCTAATCCGATTTATATTCATGTAACAGAAGGAAAACAGACAGCGGTAAATTTGCTAAAAGCTGATAAAAAGGTGAGTAATATTTCGATATCGGATAACGATATTACAATAGGCTTTTTGGGGACAATTGATGATGAAGCGGAATTATTGAAACAGCTTGTTACAAACAATGTAGGTGTTGCATCATTTATAAGACAGTCGGGTAATCTGGAAGAAATATTTATGAAAGTTACCGAAAAAAGGGAGGTTCTTTTTAATGAAAATAAGGATAAATCCGGTTTATGGTAAAGAGATAAAGCTCAAGGTGCGCTCGGTTAAATTTGCAATAATAATATTTCTTTTTAATCTCATGCTTGGAATTATCGCAATAACAGGATTTGAGGTAATGTTTAATATGCATCTGAATCCGTATGTCGATTATTCGGGAGCCGCAAAGGTATTTTATATACTTATAAGCATGGAGATAATAGCAGTAATGTTTTTGGTTCCGGCATTTACGGCTGGAAGTATAGCTGGCGAACGGGAGAAGCAGACGCTTGATATACTGCTTACGACAGTGCTGACACCTGAAAAAATAGTTATGGGAAAACTGCTTTCATCGGTCAGCATGGTGCTGTTGTTGGTGGTATCAAGCCTGCCTGTTATATCTATTGTATTTACGATAGGAGGAGTTGGGATGGAGGATCTTGTACAGTTTATGCTTGCAATACTCGTCATATCATTCTTTATCGGAAGTATGGGAATGCTTGCATCTACTGTCTTGAAGAAAACCGTTCCGGCAATGGTCTGCTCAATGGTTGAAGTTATGCTTGTATGTGTAGGGACGGTTATAATAATCGGAGTTACATATATCATAGCAAAATTATATTATTATAATTATATGGGAGCTGTCGGAAACATGCCTGATGTCAGTGGGGCATGTCTGGTACTGCTTGTAAATCCTGTATTTACGGTAATACAGATGACAATGGAACAATGCGAATCAGTATCGGCAATTTCAAAACTGGCAGAAATTCTCAATGGCTCGGTTCCGGTTTTTATCGAGGATAACTGGTTTAAAATCAGCATGGTATCACAGGTGGTAATCACCATAATCCTGTTGAAAATGTCAGCATTTTTCCTGAAACCGATAAAAAATATTCACAGACAATGAATGCAGTGATATACTTGTTGTTGGAAAATAATAACATGGATTGTGAGGGAGATTAAGATGAGCAAAGATAAAATTGAACATAAAGAGCATTTTCATGGGAGCGATTTGGAGAAGATAGAAAAAATATACGGCATAAAAAAAGAAGATATAACAAGTTTTTCTGCCAATGTCAATCCTTTGGGGATTTCTTACAAATTAAAAAAAGAACTGGCATCACACATAGATGCGATTACATCTTATCCTGATAGAGAATATACGTCACTTAGAAAATGTATAGCGGATTATGTTGGAACGGATTATAAAAATATCCTTGTGGGTAATGGCTCAACTGAACTTATTTCGCTTGTTATTCAGATTAAGAAACCTGCGAAAGCACTTATTGTAGGTCCGACATATTCGGAATATGAGCATGAAGTTGCACTTGGCGGCGGACGCTCACAGTATTTCAGGCTTAAAGAAACAGATGATTTCAAACTTGATATAGAAGGACTGCAGAAAGCATTGACAGACGATATAGATTTGCTTGTGATATGCAACCCGAACAATCCTACATCGTCTCAAATCGATAGAAGATCCATGAGAATAATTCTTGACACATGTAAAGAAAAAGGAATATTTGTTATGGTTGATGAGACTTATGTGGAATTTTCGGAGAATACCTCTGAAATAACATCTATTCCGCTTACGGGTTATTACAATAACATTATCATTCTGCGTGGAATATCAAAATTTTTTGCAGCGCCGGGGCTTAGACTTGGTTATGCAATATGCGGAAATCATGAACTTTTAAAAGAGATAGACAGTAGAAAAAATCCGTGGACTATAAACTCGCTTGCAGCAATAGCAGGTGAGATAATGTTTAAAGATACTGAGTATATAAATGAGACATGGGAACTTATATCATCCGAGAGGAAGAGAATATGTGAAATATTAGAAAAATGTCCTAACTTAAAATTCTATAAGCCGCATGCTAATTTTATTCTTGTGAAAATACTAAAAGAGGATGTGACATCGGAAGAACTTTTTGATACGGCCATAAGACAGGGACTTATGATAAGAGATTGTTCAACATTTCCGTTCCTTGATAACAAATATATCCGATTTTGTTTTATGAATCCTGAGGACAATGATAAACTGGTTAAAATTTTACTTGATAAATTGTCATAAACTTAAAATAAACAGCAGAGATTGAAAATTTATATCAATCTCTGCTGTTTGTATGTGTGTTCGTATGTGCTTATTTTATTTTTTATATCGAATAAATATTGTTCTTAATTTAAAATATTCAATCCGGTTTTTTACAGAAGAATGTACCGACAGTTTTGCCGTCAAACAAATCATACAAAGTTTTAGGATGCTGACCGTTCATTAGAACCACATCTATATCCGAGTCGTATGCAATCTCAACGGCATTTAATTTTGTAATCATGCCACCTGTTCCGAGTTTTGTTCCGGCACCGCCTGCGAGTGCTCTTATATCATCTGTTATTTTATGTACGACAGGGATAAGTCTGGCATCATTATATGTATGAGGGTCTTTGTCGTAAAGTCCGTCTATATCTGACATGATGATAAGTAAATCAGCTTTTGCAATTGCAGCTACGGTAGCAGCAAGTGAATCATTTTCGCCAACTTCAAGTTCAAGCTCATCTATGGCAACAGTATCGTTTTCATTGATTATAGGAATGACACCGTGAGCAATAAGTCTCTCCATAGCATTTTCAACATTTTTCCGCCTGTCCTCAAGAAGGATATATTTTGTAAGAAGCATCTGTGCGACGGTTATACTGTATTCAGCGAAAAGATTATCATAAAGGTACATGAGTTCACACTGACCGACAGCGGCACAAGCCTGTTTGCCGGGAGTATCCTTTGGGCGTTCCCTGAGACCAAGTTTACCCATCCCAAGACCGATAGCACCACTGGAAACAAGAATAACCTCATGACCGGAATTTTGAATGTCAGCGAGAGTTTTAACAAGCTGTTCCACTCTCCTGATATTGAGCATACCGGTGCGGTGCGTAAGAGTTGATGTACCGACTTTTACAACTATACGTTTTCTGTCAGATATATTTTTCATAATAATAAAATCCTTTCACTGTTAAAATCTTCATATGCAACCCCTTTATTATATCTGCTTTACTGGGATACATCAAGAGTAAGAATAGATTTCGAGATTACGCGAAAATACAAGTAATCACGTCTCTTTACACAAAGAGCCGATAAGTGATATAATATACCCACTAATGCCATCATTAAGAGTGGTAATCATTTTCCGGAGGGTTGTATGAACAAAAAGATAAATCTTTATGCAAATGGCAAATTTGAATATGAGCAGTCCGTTATACAATGTGACAGCTCAGAAATCTCGCTTGAAACAGAGGCAGGGGAAAATATTTCAGGAAATATCAGAGTGTGGACGGATAAAGACTCTGTTATAAGAGGTATGGCAGTAACAGACTGTCATTATATGATGATTGAGAATGATAGCTTTGAGGGAAAAGAGTGCGAGATAAAATATACATTTGTTGGAGAAAAATGTATTCCGGGAGAAGTGATAAAAGGCAATTTTGATATTATATCAGACTGTGGAAGCCTTAAAATACCGTTTAGTATTTCAATAGGTGTTCCTGCATGCAATGCCTCCATTGGAAAGATAAAAGATATGTTTCATTTTGCAAACCTTGCGCGTGAAGATGAATCGGAGGCAGTGGCATTATTTAAAAATAAAAAATTTGAAGAAGTGTTTTTATATAAAGAACCTGGGAATATAGCATTGTACAGAGGGCTTCTTTCGGGTACGAGCAAGGGCATAGCAATGGAAGAATTTCTCATTGCAATTCACAAAAAACTTCCTATTCAATTTACACTTGATAAGACAAATTTTATTTATGATGACTGTGTTGAATCATTTGAGGAAGAGGTCACTATCACCAAGGATAATTGGGGATTTTGCGAACTGCATGTTGTTTCCGATGCAAAGTTTCTGCAGCCTGAGCACAAAATAATATGGACAGATAAATTTTCGGGAAATTCATATAAAATAAAATTTCTTGTTGATGTTGATAAGATGGCTGCCGGTATCAATTACGGAAGAGTGATGATTCAGACTGTAAGGCAGACACTTGTTATAGAGGTTATGGCACAGAAAAGAGGTACTGACCATGACATTGTTGTCAAATCTCTTGCAAGACAGACGGCGTATTATGATTTAATGAAGATGTATCTTGAATTTTCCATGGGAAGAATAGAAAAGAAAGATTACATTCTAAGTGCCGAGAAAAATCTGGTACATATAGATGGAAATGCCAAAAATCTTTATGATATACATCTGGGTATATTATCAGGTGACAACAGCAGAGTTAAAAGCGGATTGTCATATTTTGATGAGATAGAGAACAGATTATATGAGACAGAAAAGATAAATTACTGTGCATATCAGTATCTTAAAGCTTTATGGGCAGAAGAAAATGATATAAAAGACGAGTGCATAGAAAAAGTCAGGGCATGTTATGAAAGTGAGGATAACAGTTGGCAGATATTATGGTTCTTGCTTTATCTTGACCCGGTCTATGAATCAGACAGAAGAAAACTTGAGGATGTACTTGACTGTGTGGAGGGTGGATGCAGTAGTCCGGTTATCTATTTTGAAATGTGCAGTGCGTTAAATACATCAGCAGGTGCACTCAGAGAAATCACTCCTGCTATTATAAGATGTCTTCACTGGGGCTGTGAAAATGAATTCTTGTCAAAGGAACTTGCACTCAGATATGTTTACCTTGCAGGGCGTTCAAAAGAGTTTAATAAAGTCGTACTGAGAGATATGATAAGTACATATGCGAGATTTTCTGATGACGAAGTGCTTGCAGGAATATGCAGAATGTATATGAGAGGGCAGAAAATAAATCAGGAAGCAAATAAATGGTATGGTCTTGCCATAGAGCACAACCTTAAAATAACTGAACTATTTGAGTATTATATGGATTCGTTAAAACAGGACAGCAGTATAAAACTTACAAAATCAGTGCTGCTTTATTTTATGTATGACAATCATTTGTCGGTATCAAAAAAGGCGATGTTGTATGCATATATCATAAAAAATCGTGAGAATGACCCTGATACTTATGCTTCATACCAGAATATTATCGAAGATTTTGCATTTGCACAGATTGAGGCAGGAAGAATAAGTGAAAATCTTGCCGTGTGCTATGAGCAGTTTTTAAATGAGGACAATCTTACAGACGATGTGGCTCAGAAACTTCCTGACATTATGTTTGCTCATGAGATACAATGCTCGAATCCTGATATAGTCGGTGTGTATGTAAGACATAGGGAATTGAAGGATGAACAGTTTGTGCCGGTAGTGAACGGAAAGGCGGTTGTGCAGGTGTTTACTGAAAATGCACAGGTATTTCTTGCAGATGCACTTGATAACAGATATGCAATGTCTATTGATTACACATTGAACAAACTTCTACACCTCGATTATCTTGCTGACAAGTGCTTTGAGATGAACAGGACAAATGCATGTCTGTTGCTTTTCATGTACGACAAAATAGAACATTTCAGACAGATAAATGCGGACACTGTCGATGTGCTTAGAAGAGTTTATGAACTTGATATCGTAAGTGCATATCAGAAAAGAAAAATCTTTTCGGCTATGCTCAGATATTATTTTGACAACTTTGAGGGTGATTTGCTTGATGAGGCATTAAGGACTATTGATTGGAATGAAGTGAGTCCGGGAGACAGGAAACAGTATATAGAGTATTGTACTGTAAGACACTGTTACGATAAGGCAATGGAAGGAATAATGCTGTTTGGCTATCAGAATATAGAACCGAAGAGACTGCTGCAAATATCATCCGGTTATTTTGAAAATCAGAAAACAGAGGATGGTTCGCTTATAAAACTTGCATACCACATATTTGCAAATGGTAAATTCGATGAAAATATGCTTAAATATATGTGCATGTTTTATAATGGAAACCTTGACAGCATGATAGATTTGTGGAAGGCTGCTGACGGTTTCGGAATTGATGTTAAGGAACTGGAGGAAAGAATAATAGCCCAGCTTGTGTTTACGGAGGAATTCAGTCCGGAGAGCTATAGTGTCTTTTACAGTTTTTATGAGCATGATTCAAACAGAAAACTTACGGTATCATTTATGAAGATGCTTGCTTATAAGTATCTTATAAAAAAATATCCGCTTCCTGAAAAGATTTTTGAATATTTTTACAGGGAAGTAAGGAAACAGGACAATCTTCCTTGTCTCATTGCTGTACTTAAATATTTCAGCACGCAGAAAGAACTCAGTCAGGAAAAACTGAATTTTGCGGATTACAATTTAAACAAGCTTTATAACAGCGGGAAAATATTTCCATTCTTCAAGGATTATTATGGAAAGTTCCCTCTTCCGGTGCACATACTTGACGAACATTATGTTGAGTATACGGCAAACCCTGAATATGATGTAAAGATACATTATTATATAGCATCCTCAAAAGAAGAAAAAGAAATAAACGAGGATGAGTATATTATAGAGACTATGCCGAATGTATTTGATGGAATACGAGTGAAAGAATTTGTAATGTTTCAGGATGAAGTGCTCAAATATTATATAACGGAATTGAGAGAAGAGGGTGAAGTGGTTACCTGCAAAAACAGCGTTCATTTTGATGAGACAATGGATAATGAGAGAGCGGGCAGCAGATTTCATAATATAAACATGATGCTTATAGCACAAGAGATGAACGATGATAAAACTCTTGTAGACATGATGGCAGATTATGAAGCAGAGATAGAAAATGTCAGAAAAATGTTTAAACTTTTATAGATAATTGATGAAAGGGGCAGCTTATATGGAGACGGGGAGACAGCTTTTGGTTGGAGTTGATTTGGGCAGGGATTTTGCTCAGATTTCGTATTATGACAAAAAAATATATGAGCCTGTACCGGTGGGGATTCCTGAAGGAGAAGACAGAATTTATGAGATACCCTTTGCATTGCTTGTGAATCCAAACACAAATGAATGGCTGTGGAAGACAAAAAAGAATATTGAACTTGGAGGATATACACTCATAGACAATATTTTTGATAAAATTTCAGGTGAGGAAAAGTTTCAGGCAGGAAGTTATATCTTTAGAACAAAAGATGTAGTAAAAAAGTTTATGATTAAACTGTTGAGTTTACTAAAAGAATATTTTCCAAATGAGACGATATTAAAACTTGTGATAACCGTACCTAAACGGGAACCGGCGGTTGTTGATATGCTGAAAAGTGTCGGTGTTTCGCTTGGAATAGAAAATGACAGAATGGTGGTTTTTGGAAGAAAACAGAGCTATATGTACTATGCTGTCAGCCAGTCAAAAGAACTGTGGGCAAATAATGTAGGACTTTTTGAATATGATGAAGATGGTCTCAAATATACAAATCTCACTGTAGATAAGAGAACACTTCCATATATAGTGGGAACGGATACGCAGGATTTATCGCACATAATGCCATATGAGGCACTGGAAGAAAATCAAGATATAGAGTATATGTTTTTAAATACAGCAAACACGATTCTTCACAAAAAAATGGTTACGACGATATATGTTACAGGAAAAGGATTTGAGAAAGCATGGGCTACCGAAGCGTTGAGAAAATTATGCAACGGAAGGCGTGTGTTCAGAGGACAGAATCTTTTCACAAAGGGAGCGTGTTATGCTGCAAGAGCATTGACAGAGGAAGAGAAGTTAAAAGAATTTATTTTTCTTGATGATGATATGCTTACAAGTGACATATCAATTACAACATATCATGATGCAAAAATACATGATGTTGTGCTTGCCAGAGCAGGTACGCTATGGAGTGATATTGATGCTTCAATAGATATTATACCTGACAATGAAGATGAAATTCAGATAACAGACAGGAATATTTTAAGCAGGGAGACAAGAGCACACATACTTTCGTTGAGCGGATTTGCCGCCCGTGAAAATAAAATGACACGATTTACTGTCAGAATAAGGTTTGCGGACAGAAATACATGTATTGTAACATTAAAAGATAACGGATTTGGTGAGTTTTCTCCATCCACAAACAGGATATGGGAGCGTTATATAAAACTTGATGCACAGGACAATGCAAAACAGGGTTAAATATGGAGGAAAAATATGGGTAAGCTAATCGAGTGCTTTGGAAAGATAGCAGAAAAACCATATCATTTCAGATTAACAGATACGAATGTATATTCAATAGAAGAAGTATGCTATTATGTTTACAACAATATATACATAATACAGGAAGAAATATTTGATAGTGCATTTACGGTTTGGCTTAGAGATGAATTAAATATGGATATTGTTGCAGATAAGATAGACAGTATGCGGAATGACAAAAATAATCTTAAAGATATAGTCGTTACAATATGCTGTAGTTGTGATTATTATGACGAAGAGCAGATAAATGAACTTATCGGGATAATGGATGCGATAGCTGACCTTTCAAAATGGGAGAAAGCTAAGATTAAAGCAGACAATTACTGCAGATTCGGTTCTTATGAAAAAGCAATTGAAGAATATACGCAGATACTTGGCACAGATGACATGTTAAATGCCACAGAGGAAGATTACGGGGCAGTATATCACAATATGGGTACGGCATTTTGCGGTATGGGTTCATTTATAAAAGCGTCGGACAGCTTTGAGCACGCATATGAAAAAAACAGAAAAGAAGAATCGCTTCGCTCATATTTTTATGCACTCAAACTTACGGGAGATAAAAAACTCTTCGATAAAGGGGTAAAAAAGTTTGATATTGATATTAAGATTTTAAACAATATAATGGAAGATTTCGCAAAGACTGATGAAGAGACAAGAAATTCAAAAGAAATACGCCGTATTATGAAACTTGAAGGAATTATGAAAGCGGGTTATGTGGAAGAGTATTATGAAAAGGTAGGAAATTATATAAATCAGTGGAAAGAAGATTATAGGAATGAAATTGTTACCGGTATACGGTATAAATGATTTTCAGTTAAATAACGCAGTGGCAATGATACATTAAACTAATGTACATCAGGTTGAAAAGGGGGATATATGTTTTTCTTAGGAAAAAGAAAGAAAGATAAACAGAGAGAAAATGTATCAGAGAGTATACAGGAAAACACGCAGACAGTTGTTGAACCGGAAAAGAGCAATCATAAAGCGGATTTAAAAAAAGAGATTCTTGAACCGGAGGTTACAAAACAGGATGTGCCTGTAACTGTTGATAAAAATGATACGGTAAGGTTTGTAAGAGAAAACTGCGAGGCAATAGCCGAAAATGAAAGGCAGATAGCGGAAGCAAAGAAAGAGTATGAGAAAGTAACGTCATATCTCACGGATATTCAACGCATAGACATGGCTTCTGATGCTGAGAGAAAAGAAATAGATGATGTCTGCAAAAGCATTCTGACACTGACAAGTGAGAGAAACAAGTACAAAAACAGAAATCTTACTATAAGTGATGCACAGATGAGAAAATTTGAGCCGTTTGAGGATGAACTTGTAGATGAGATAAAAAAGATGTACAATGCAGAGTCTTATCAGACAGCTATAGAAAGTGATATATCGAACCTGAAAAAAGAAAAGGAAAATTTGTATTCGCAGAAAAAAGAAGTTGTTAATAAGCAGAATGCAATAAAAGGAATGACAAAGATACTTGCACTACTCATCATTTCACTTATAGTCCTTCTTATAGTAATCTTTTATGCGTTAAAAGCTGATATGACGCTTCCGTATTTAGGAGTTGTATTTCTTGCGGCTGTTTCAGCGGCGGCACTTATATTTGAGTCAAAAAAAAACAGGCGTGATGTCATATTGATAGAAAAAAAGATAAACAGGGCAGTCACGCTCTTAAATAAAGTAAAAATCAAATATATCAACAATATAAATGTTCTTGATTACAATTGTAACAAATTCGGAGTAAAAAATGCCAAGGATTTTGAGCAGAAGTGGAACGAGTATTGCAAGATGCGTGAATATGAAAAAAAATTCCGTGAAAATACTGAAATGCTCAATGCGAACAATGAAAATCTGGTTATTATGTTAAAAGACGTAGGAGTGGTTGATACAGACATCTGGCTTAGCAGATGTGTTGCGATAGTTGACCCTAAAGAAATGGTTGAAATACGTCATGAACTTAATCAAAGGCGTCAGATGCTCAGAGAACGCATAGAAAATAATGAACAGTTAAAGGAAAATATAATAAAACAGTTAGATTACGCTATAAACGAATCTCCGCAGATAAGAGATGAACTTATACAAATCGTAAAGGATTTTAGTAATAATAAATGAATCATAAAATTAAAAAGAATTGTGCCAAAAACACTTGACACAGTTCTTTTTATATGATAGAGTAATATCTGTTGTGTAGACAATGACGAAGTAGAGTTATCCACTCTCACCTTAGCACAAGCGAGTGACTCGGGTTCTGAATGAGTACTGAATATAATTTATATTTATTATATATTATTGATGAATGTGGATAGACTTTGCTATTCACTTTTTTTTTACTATTTTAGACATTGTATATAGCTTATAATTATTTGGAGGTGCACTACAATTAGCGATTTAATGATTAATGAAAGAATCAGAGACAGAGAAGTAAGATTGGTAAGCGAAAGCGGAGAACAGCTTGGTATTATGTCATCGAGGGAGGCATTAAAGCTTGCAAGAGAAGCAGATTTAGATCTTGTAAAGATTGCGCCAAATGCTAAGCCACCGGTTTGCAAGATAATCGATTACGGTAAGTACAGATATGAACTTGCGCGTAAAGAAAAAGAAGCAAAGAAAAAACAGAAGACTATGGAAGTCAAGGAAGTGAGACTTTCTCCAAATATTGATACAAATGATTTGAATACTAAAGCAAATCAGGCAAGAAAATTTATTACAAAGGGAGATAAAGTTAAGGTTACACTTCGTTTCCGTGGAAGAGAAATGGCACATGTAAATTATAGCAAACAGATACTTGACAGTTTTTATGAAAAACTTGAAGATATCGCAGTGATTGATAAGAATGCTAAAATGGAAGGACGTTCTATGGTTATGTTCTTGTCACAGAAGCGTTAATAAAGCTTGTCTAAAAGACATTCTTTAAATGGAATTAATAAAGTTCCGATAGATAAACATATGTTAAGGAGGAAATTATCATGCCAAAAATGAAAACCAAAAGAGCTGCAGCTAAGCGTTTTAAGACAACAGGAACAGGTAAGCTCATGAAAATGAAGGCTTATAAGAGTCATATCTTAAATAAGAAATCTACAAAGAGAAAGAGAAATCTTAGAAAAGCAGTAGAGGTTGACGCTACAAATGCAAAGATGATGAAACGTATTTTACCATATTCAAAATAATTTAGGAGGATAGACGAATGGCACGTATTAAAGGCGGTTTAAATGCAAAAAAGAAACACAATAGAGTATTAAAGCTTGCAAAGAGTTATAGAGGAGCAAGATCTAAGCAGTATAGAGTTGCAAAGCAGTCTGTAATGAGAGCTCTTACATCTTCCTTCGCTGGAAGAAAGGAAAGAAAGAGACAGTTCAGAAGACTTTGGATTGCTCGTATAAATGCAGCAGCAAGAATGAACGGACTTTCATACAGCAAATTTATGTATGGTCTTAAACTTGCAAACATCGATCTTAACAGAAAGATGCTTTCAGAGATGGCAATCAGCGATCCTGAAGGATTTGCAGCACTCGTAGAAGTTGCAAAATCTAAGCTTGCTTAATTAAAATATAGCATTTAATATACAGGAAGTTGTTACATTGTAATCAGTGAGCAGCTTCCTTTTTTCAAAAATAAACGGATTTAATAGTGAATTTTGAAAAATAAGAAATGGAGATTAGATTATTATGGGAAAATTTCAGATTGAAAAATGCGAAGATATTGAAGGATTATATTTGATTCAGCCAACAGTGTTTGGTGACTCAAGGGGTTACTTCATGGAAACATATAACTATGAGGAATTTAAGGAAGCAGGACTTGATATGGTATTTGTACAGGACAACCAGTCAAGTTCTACAAAAGGTGTTTTGCGAGGATTGCATTATCAGAAAAATCATACACAGGGAAAGCTTGTCAGAGTTCTTTCAGGTGAAGTTTATGATGTAGCCGTAGATATCAGAAAAGGCTCAAAGACATACGGAAAGTGGTTTGGAGTTACACTTAGTGCTGAAAAGAAAAACATGTTTTATATTCCTGAAGGATTCGCGCATGGTTTTTATGTGCTTTCTGATACGGCAGAATTTGCTTATAAATGCACTGATTTTTATGACCCTTCATCAGAGGCAGGAATAAAGTGGGATGATCCTACTATCGGAGTTAAATGGCCTATTCCTGAGGGTACAACACCAAATATTTCAGAAAAGGATGGAAAACATCCGGCATTTACAGATGAAATTTCATTGGATTATTAATATAAAAACAGAAACGTAATTGTTCTACGAAAAAAAGCGGTACACTATTGTGTATCGCTTTTTTTGCAGGAGCATTCACTTAAATCAAAATATCAATTTTAAGTGTCTTTTTATTGAGCAGTTTTGTTTCTTACTATAACTTTACACTTGGCAGTCTTGCCATTTGATATTTTGGCAGTAATAGTTACAGTACCGATACTCTTTGCATAAATTCTGCCGTTCGTATCAATTTCAACGATTTCGGTATCTGATGACTCAAATGTTGCTTTTTCTTTTGATATGCTTGGTCTTGTCGTAAGTTTAAGTTTTTTCTTTGTTCCGGGTTGTACTCTGTACTTTTTTTTGGTAAATTTAATGCTTACGGCTTTTGGAGAGACCGTAACGTCACAATGAAGATATACATTATTCGGAACAAATAAAAAGCCCGGCTTTGATACTTTTACTCTTATTTCAGCAGTACCGGGACGTACACCACGGTATTCGCAAGACGAAGAAGTGCTTTTAGTAATTTTTAAAATACTTTCATCTGAACTTTCAAAATAAGCAGTCCATTTTTTAGCCATATTATTTACTGATAAAGTATTTACCGTATCAGTCAGAATAGTATCTTTTCTATGGCTGAGTGTAATGGAGTCTGTTTTTTGAGTTGAGCGTCTTGACTTGATAACATTTGCATGATTTTGAGTTGTACCGGTGTCTGCAGCACCTTTTGAAGCTGCATGTGAAATGCTGCCTAAAGCTGATGTTGCAATCGTAGAGGAAATAAAAAAGACAGTCAGTAACCGGGCGGCTTTTTTCCTGTAACACCATTTTTGATTCTTTTTAAACATATATGCTCCCCTTCCTATTTGTCCCATAAATATCCAATACACTAATATACCTCAAAAGATATGTTATCATCGGTAAATGGCAATTTGTTGTCATTTACATTAAAATTACAATCTTTATTCTGACACATTTTGGTGGTATTATAAAAATAAGTAAATTTGTGATATTAAACTTATAAGTAATTTGTACAGAATGGAGGATGTTTGAAATGAGTTATATTTTGATAGCAGATGACAATAAGGATATAACGGACATTTTATCCGTGTATGTTAAGAAAGAAGGATATGAGCCGCTTATAGCTACAGATGGCGTTATGGCTGAAGATATGTACTTTAAAAATGAGCCTGTAGCAATATTGCTTGATGTTATGATGCCGTTTAAGGACGGATATGAAGTCTGCAAAAGTATAAGACAAAAATCAAGTGTACCTATTATTCTTATCACAGCGAGGGGGGAGGACTATGATAAGATTATGGGACTTGACATAGGTGCTGATGATTATATTGTAAAGCCGTTCAGTCCGAGTGAGGTAATGGCAAGGCTGCGTGCCGTTTTAAGACGTATAAACAGGGATGAAATTTCTAAAGATTCTGCCTCTGTATTAAAGGTCAACAACATGGAAGTAAATCTTGAGGAATATTCATTTATGATAGACGGCAGGAAAATTCCACTCACGAAAAAAGAGATAGAGACTATGTGGACACTCGCCGGCAATCCAAACAAGGTATTTACGAGGGACAATCTTTTGGACAGCCTTTGGGGATATGATTATTATGGCGATAGCAGAACAGTTGATTCACATATAAAAAGACTGCGTGCAAAGATTGATTCGGTTGAGCATCCTGCGTGGAGCATAAAGACAATTTGGGGAGTTGGATATAAATTTGCAATCAATGAAGAAGATATTTAAAAAAATAATCGGAAAGATAAAGGAAAATGACATTTCTTTAAGAATTTATTTGTCTTTTGCGTTTATTCTTGTTTTTACAAGCATACTTACGGGTGCGATTTTTATCAAAATATATGAGAAAAATTATATACGTTCTTATACATCACTGTTGACGAAACAGGGAAAAACAATAGCAAGAAGAGTTGCAAAGTTTCAAGATGGAAAAAGAGAAAATCAGTTTCAGAAATACAGTGTTTATATTGATGAACTTGAAAGAGCAGAGAAAACGGATATCTGGATAGTAAGTAATAAAAATGCTAAAGAACCGCTTAGTGATGATTATACAAATTCTGAAATATCGAGAGATGTGATTACAAATAAGATGAATGATGTGCTTGACTGTGCTTATGATGGGAAGATTGCGTCAAATACGGCATATGACAAAGTGTATGGGATGGTTATTTTGTATGTAGCTGTTCCGATAAAGAATATCCGGTCAACAGAAGTATCTGGTGCCGTTATGATGGTTTCCATGGTAGACAGACAGACTATGGGAATAAATGAGGGAAAATCCATTATAAGTATGAGTGTGCTTTTATCTGCATTTATTTCACTTATCGTAGTAATAATTTTGTCGAGATATCTGACAAAACCTCTTGATAAGATTGGTAAAGATATAGGAAATATTGCACTTGGAGACTATTCTGAAATAAATGTAAAACATCCGGAGAGCCAGATAGGTAGACTTGAAACAAATCTTGACAATTTGACAAAGAAGCTGGAAAGTGCGAGAGTAGAGAGAAAAAATCAGGAACAGTTAAGGATGGATTTCTTTGCAAATGTATCACACGAATTGAGGACACCGATAACGGTAATGCGTGGTTATGCAGAGACATTAAATGACGGCATTGTCTCGGAAGAAAATATGGTAAAAGATATTTACCAGAAAATGCTTATTGAATGCCGTGGCATGGAAAGGCTTGTAGGAGATTTATTTATATTGTCAAAAATGCAGAACCCTGATTTTTGTATAGAAAAAGAACCGGTAAGCATAAGGCAGATATTTGGAGATGTGATACGCAGTGCCAAAGAAATAGGAAAAGAGAAAAATATCAAAATCACTTTAAATCTTACGACTGATGAGGAAGATCCGTGTATGATACTTGGAGATTACGAGAGGCTTAGACAGATGTTTATGATAATCATAGATAATGCTGTCAAATTTTCAAGTCAGGATGGAGAAATCATAGTCTGCATAGGAAAAGATGACAGGATAAATGTGTCTATAGAGGATTTTGGTGTCGGAATTTCTAAAGAGGCATTACCGTATATATTTGAAAAATTTTATAAATCAAAGCTTAAACAAAATCAAAAAGGAACAGGTCTTGGTCTCATGATAGCCAAACAGATAGCAATGAGGCACGACAGTGACATCAAAGTGCAGAGTGAACCGGGAAAAGGTACAAAATTCTCTTTCTCATTTTATGAGTGTACCGCCATGGATGATTATGAATAGAGAAAATAAAAATTACAGTTGTATTTTTAATGGAAAGTGTATATACTATTATTAACAAAAGCATACATGCCTGGGGTGTTCGATACTCCTGATATTTTGAACCTACACTTTTGAATTGGGATTCCTATATTTATGTGAGGATGCCAAGCCGCCACATATAGCAGCGGAAGGCAGAATTACATGTGCGGTTGCCCACCTAGCGCTTGCTAGGACTCAAAATTCGGGACACGGCACTTTGGGTATGCTTTTTTTAAGTATGGGAAACTTGTATTTCCTAAAAAATACTGTACAGCAGTTAAAATGAAATGGAGGAAACAAAAGTGGCACAGAAAGGTGACTTATTATCATTTCGTCCAGATATAAAAGTTTTGGACGCAACAATTCGTGACGGAGGTCTTGTCAACGATTTCTATTTTACAGATGAGTTTATCAGAAATTTATATCTTGCAAATGTAAAGGCAGGAGTAGATTATATGGAATTTGGCTATCGTGCCGATAAGGAAATGTTCGATGTAAACAAGTTTGGAAAATGGAAATTTGCTGAAGATGAGACAATCAGGGAAATCGTTGGTGATAATAATACAGACCTTAAGATTTCCATTATGGCAGATGTCGGAAGATGCAACTATAAACAGGATATACATGACAGAGCAGACAGCCCAGTAGACCTTGTCAGAGTTGCAACATATGTAAACACTATGCCGGCAGCACTCGATATGATAGAGGATGCTCATAAAAAGGGATATGAAACTACATGTAATATCATGGCTATTTCAAACGCAAAAGAGTCTGACATAAATACAGCACTTGAAATGCTTGGAAACAGTCCTGTAGACGGAATTTACATAGTAGACAGTTTCGGTTCTCTTTTCCCGGAGCAGATTAGAAAAATATCAGAGCAGTACATGGAAATCGCTGACAAATATGGCAAATACATCGGTATGCATGCACATAACAATCAGCAGCTTGCTTTTGCAAATACTATAGAGTCATGCACCCAGGGTGTATCTTATCTTGATGCTACAATGGGTGGAATGGGAAGAGGTGCGGGAAACTGCCAGATGGAACTTTTACTTGGATTTCTTAAAAATCCACAGTATAATCTTTTCCCAATTATTAAATTTATTGAAGAAAACATTGAACCGCTTAGAGCAGCGGGAGTTGAATGGGGATTTGCTATTCCATATCTTCTTACAGGTCATTTAAACCAGCATCCTCGTACAGCTATAGCAGCCATGAAAGCCGGAAGAAAAGATTACACAGAGTTTTATCGTGAGATTATTGATAGAGATGATTGATAAGCAATCATAAAATATTCATATGATGATATTACAGGGGAGTGTCAGTATTCTTTAAAATAAGAAAACTGATACTTCCTTTTTGTTTGAGATTATAATAAAAATGTTGTATTATAAAATTTAATGATACAGAGGTCAAAATATTTTTTGACACTAATATCATTTGATAAAACAGGCACTAAATAATGATTATATTAAGGGAGATTTAAAAGTGAGTGTTAAGACAGACAGTGAAAGTCCGATAGGAGTATTTGATTCAGGGGTTGGCGGCATAAGTGTACTTAGAGAACTGGTTAAAATTATGCCAAATGAAGATTATCTTTATTTTGGGGATTCAATAAATGCACCTTATGGTACAAAGGAAATAAGCAGGATAAGGGAACTTACCATAAAGAATGTTGAAAAGCTTATGGAGATGGGGGCAAAATCCATTGTTGTTGCATGTAACACGGCAACGAGTGCAGCAGTCAGAGTGCTTAGGAAGATGTACCCGGATATGCCTCTTGTCGGGATAGAACCGGCGATAAAACCGGCGGTAGAATACAAGGAAAACTCAAGAGTGGTAGTTATGGCAACACCTATGACATTGAAACAGGAAAAGTTTCAAAAGCTGATGGAAAAATATGACGGGCAGGCAGAAATAGTTCCGTTACCTTGTCCGGGACTTATGGAATTTGTAGAGCGTGGAGACTTGGAGGGGGATGATCTTTACAAGTATTTAAACATACTTTTCGGTTCAGTAAATCAGAAAAAAATAGATTCAGTAGTTCTGGGGTGTACACATTATCCGTTTGCGATAAATGCGATAAAAAATGTTGTTGGCGATGATGTAAAAATATTTGATGGGGGAGAAGGAACAGCCAGAGAGATGAGAAGAAGGCTTGCTGAAGCAGGTCTTATAAATAACAGTGGTAAAAAGGGAAAAGTGAAATTCATAAACAGCAAAGATACTGAAGAAGAGAAAAAATTATGTGAATTTTTATTAAATCTTAAAATGCAGTAATAAAGCTGATAGGAATACAGCAGGTGTGAACTGTAACGCAAAAAAGTTCAGAGAGGAAAAGAAAAAAGGGAATATGAGTAAGAGTAAAGAAGAGGTTGAGGAATGTTTTTTTAAGTGTTCAATGGAAACAAAACAGTCATTTACGGCAGCATTGCAGATAATATACGATGAAGTATTTGAGATAAATCCTTATGAAGATTACATATACATATTAAACAGCCAGTATGACAAAAAAGTATGTGGACTTACAATATGTTACTCATCATTTTTTTGGGAGTATGTAGATGCGAGAGTATATCCGCATGATTGTGATGATTTTATATCTTGTTTTGAACCGAAAGCATTAAGAAGATTTATAGAATCGGGAGAGGAAAAATTTGAAAAAAAGTTTATCAGGCTTCGTACAATATCAAAAAATAAAGCGTGGTATATAGTTACACTTATAAGAAATCCGGTTGATTCCAGAAGACTTATTTTTCTTATGAAAAATGAGGATGAAGCATGCGTAAATGAAATGCAGAAAAAAGCTATTATGGAAGATTATGATTATGTAATCGGAATAAATGCATCCAATAGAAAAATAAGTGTATATAACTATAGTTATAATATGAATCGTGTTCATAAACCTATATTTTTTAATATATTTTATGATGATTTTCTGAGATACAGAATAAAAAAGTACGTTAAACCTGAGAGTGTTGACAAAACATATAAAAATATGGATTTGGAAAATATACTGATTCAGTTAGAGAAAAAAGAAGCATATAATTGTTATACTTCTCTAATTATTCGTGGCAGGCTATATCATAAAAAATACAGGTTTGTATATCTGGATGATAAAAAAGAAACTATTCTTATGTCTCAGATGGATGTTACTGACCAGATAGAAAAAGAAGAAAAAAAGAATGATATGATAAAATTTGCATATCAGGAGGCAAAAAGAGCAAGTGAATCCAAAAGTTATTTTTTGTCACGGATGAGCCATGATATGAGAACACCGTTAAATGCAATAATAGGTATGGATATGATAGCTGCTTCGCATATAAACGAGAAAAAAGTTGTAATGGACAGCTTAAACAGCATTTTGTATTCAAGTAAGAATTTATTGGAATTGGTAAATGATGTACTGGACATAAATAACTTTGAACATGGAGCATTGGTGTTTAAAGAGAGTGCTTTTTCCTGGAGGAGTGAACTTGATAAGATAATACATGTGATAAAGCCATTAGCTGCAAAGAAAAAGCATACTTTGAATACAGATTTTTCGGGAATAAATTGTGATGTTGTGATAGGTGATGCGAAACGTATAACACAGATGTGTCTGAATCTGTTGAGCAATGCCGTAAAATATACGGAAGATGGTGGAAATATCTTTTTCTCTATAGCAGAAAGAGGTGCACATAGAGAAAAAGAAGAGGCAGATACAGTTTATATGGAATATGAGATGGTTGTCGAGGACAACGGAATAGGAATATCAGAAGAATTTATTCCTCATTTATTTGAACCTTTTGAGAGAGATAAAAAAGTACATAGCGGAACAATACCGGGGACAGGACTTGGAATGCCGATTGCGAGAAATCTTGCAAGACTTATGGGCGGAGAAGTTTATGTTAAAAGTGTTGAGAATGAGGGTACCAGATTTGATGTTACATTCAGGCTTAAATTGCCTGATACAAATGAAGATATAAAACCGGATGAAAATGAAATTTCAGATGGAATTGTTAAATTTTAGGGAGGTTGTGACTGCATGGGATATTTTCCTTTTTTTGTTGATTTGTCAGGAAGAAAATGCCTGATAGTGGGAGGAGGAACGATTGCTTTAAGAAAAGCACAGTCAGTGCTTGAATACGGAGCCGTTGTTAAGGTGGTGGCACCCTGTATATGTGATGGTTTTGAAAAGCTGAAAGAGAAATATAAAGAAGCTGTTGAACTTTTTGAGAGAGAGTTTGAAAAAAAGGATATTGAAGATAAATTTTTTGTTGTAGCCGCTACAGATGATGAACAGGTAAATAAAAAAGTGTCTGAGATATGTTTCAGGAAAAATACTCTTGTAAATACTGTTGACAGAAAAGAATATTGTAATTTTTATTTTCCATCAATAATAAAAGATGGAGATATAGTGGTTGGGGTCAGCAGTGGGGGAAACAGTCCGGTGCTTGCAAGAGAACTTAGAAAAAAAATAGAAGGTGTGATACCGAAAAATTTCGACAACATAAATAGATGGCTTGGCGAAATCAGACCGTACATAAAAGAAAAAATATCAGATGAGATAGAAAGAAAAAAGTATTTTGAAAAAATTTATGCGGAATGCGAAAAAAAAGGAGATGTGCTGTATCAGGATGAATTGGAAGAAATCCTGAAGCAGGAAGTATAATAAGCTTTTTAAAGCATACTTGACCGATAGGTTATATCAGAGTTATTATAAATAAAATTATAATAACTCTGATATATACAGAAATGAGGTCAGTATGATTAGGATAGGAACAAGAAAAAGTAAACTTGCTTTAATTCAGACGGAGCTTGTCAAGGCTCAGATTTTAAAATATTTCCCAAATGAAGAGATAGAGATTGTGCATGTGGTTACACATGGCGATAAAGTTTTAGACAAGCCGCTTGGCGAGATTGGCGGTAAGGGCGTTTTCACGAAAGAGATTGAGGAAAAGCTGCTTGATAAAACAATTGATATTGCTGTTCACAGTGCTAAGGATGTTCCTATGGAACTTGCAGGCGGGCTTTGTCTTGGTGCAGTTCTGCTTAGGGATGATAACAGGGATGTTATTCTTAAAAGAAAAGAAACGAAAAAAATAGGTGAGGGAAGTATAATCGGAACAAGCAGCCTTAGAAGGGAACTTCAGATAAAGCAGCTCTATCCGGGTGTTGTGATAAAATCTTTGAGAGGTAATGTAGGAACGCGAATTGATAAATTAAAGTCAGGAGAGTATGATGCGATTATCCTTGCAGCAGCAGGTTTAAAAAGACTTGGTCTTGATAATGATGATGCGCTTGATTATATTTATACTGACAATGAAAAATTTGTTTCTGCGGCAGGGCAGGGGATTCTTGCAATTGAATGCAGAAACGGAGACTTGAAAGAAGTAATGGAGGCTCTTGACGATAAAGCGGCAAGAGTGTGTCTTGAAGCTGAGCGTGAATTTTTAAGAAGCCTTGACGGAAGCTGCAATGCCCCTTGTGGAGCGCATTGTATTATAAGTAGAGAAAACTTTGAGTTTAGGGGAATGTATGCCGCAGATGGGGAAAATCCAAAGTATGCAAAAATAAAAGAGAGGAGAGAAGCAGCTGGCGTAAACATCAATGATGATGATTTAAAACAGGCTATTAGTCTGGCGGGAAAACTTGTCAACATTTTAAAATCAGATGATGATAGCTCAGATAAAAATAATGATTCAGAAAAAAAGCCTGACGAGGTCGGAAAGGGGAAAGTTTCGCTTGTAGGTGCAGGTCCCGGAAAAAGAGATTATCTGAGTGTCGAGGCTCTAAGATGTATTAAAAATGCGGATGTAATAATTTATGATGCACTTATTTCGCCATCAATATTAAATGAGGCGAAGATGGATGCAGAACTTATTTATGTAGGAAAAAGAGCTGACACAATTTATAAAAAGCAGCCTGAGATAAATAAACTTTTAGTGGGATGTGCATCACAGGAAAAGTATGTTGTTCGTCTTAAAGGTGGTGACCCGTTTATATTTGGCAGAGGTGGTGAGGAAGCACTGGCACTTGCAAAAGCCGGTATAAACTATGAAATAGTATCTGGAATTTCATCATCATATAGTGTGCCGGCGAGTGCGGGCATTCCGGTTACACATAGGGGAGCAGCATCGTCAGTTCATATAATTACAGGTCATGAACATCCGGGGAAGCCTTCAGAAGCACTTGATTTTTCAGTGATTGCAAAAGAGGAAGGAACATTAGTATTTATGATGGGGCTTAGAAGTCTTGGAAATATATGTGACAAACTCATAAAAAACGGCAAGGATGCGGAAACACCTGTGGCAGTTGTCTCAAAAGGAATGACTGCAAAGCAGAAAACCGTTTTTGGAAATCTGTTGACTATTGAAGCTGAAGTGGAAAAAAATAAAATAGAAGCACCTGCAATAATAGTAGTCGGTGATGTCGTAGAAGTTGGACTTCATATAAACGAATGTCAGATTAAAAATGATAAAAAGCTGCTTGGCGGAAAACGCATACTCGTAACAGGTTCAAGAAATATGGCTTCCTGTCTTGAAGAAGAATTCGATAAGTATGGTGGCGAGACAATTGCGATAAGTCTTGTTGAGACAATACCTGACTACAGCAATTGTGATGATAAACTCAATGACATAGAAAAGTATTCATGGCTTATATTTACGAGCGCAAATGGTGTTAATATATTTTTTGAAAGACTTAGGGATTTAAAAACAGATGTTAGAAAATTGGCGAACATCAAGTTTGCCGTAGTCGGTACATCGACCAGAAAAGCACTTGAAAAATATGGTTTATATGCTGATTTTGTTCCTTCAAAATTTACATCTAAAACATTAGCCGATGAATTAGCGCAGATATTGACAGATAAAGATAGAGTGCTTATTGTAAGAGGAAAGCAGGGCAAAAATTTTATTGAGGATAAGTTTACTTCAATGGCGGTTGATTTTGATAAAATCTGTATATATGAGACAATACAGGATGAAAGACGTGCTGATGAAGTTAGAAGAATATGCAGGGATGTTGATTATATTGTTGTCACAAGCGGTTCAGGAGCGAGAGCCTTAAAAGATATGGCAGGCTGTGAACACGAAAACATTGTTGCGATAGGTCCGGTGACAAAAAAAGACTGTGAAGAAGCAGGACTCTCAGTCAAACTTGTAGCAAAAGAGTTTGATGCAAAGGGAATTGTAGATGTTATAGCAGGTGATGTTTTAGAATGTGAGAAAAATGGAGATAGTACAATTACAAAATCAGACAAGTGATAAAGTCCGGTTGATTAAAAGCCGTTTACAGTGGGTATAAAATTTTTAGACGTAAAATTATAGATATGGAGGTACATTTTTATATGGATATAAGGTCGAATATACAGAAATCTAAGGTTTTGTTTGAGAAGTCGTTAGAGAAAATTCCGGGAGGAGTAAACAGTCCGGTAAGAGCGTTTGGAAGTGTTGGAGGTTCACCGCTTTTCATAAAAAATGCGAAAGCATCCCATATTTATGATGTTGATGGCAATGAATTTATTGATTATGTATGTTCGTGGGGACCCGGAATACTCGGGCATGCACATCCGCAGGTTATAGAGGCAGTGCAGAGAGCCTGCACAGATGGTCTTACATTTGGTGCACCTACTGAAAAAGAACTTGAACTGGCAGAGCTTATAACGGATGCAATGCCGTCAATAGAGAAAGTGAGATTAGTAAATTCAGGTACGGAAGCTACAATGAGTGCAATTCGTACTGCAAGGGGTTATACAGGCAGAGATATGATAATAAAATTCAGGGGAAATTATCATGGTCATTCTGATGGACTTCTGGTAAAAGCAGGTTCAGCGGCACTTACAACTGCCGTTCCGGATAGCGCGGGTGTGCCTGCCTCATATACACAAAATACACTTGTTGCAGAGTACAATAATAAAGAGTCAGTCAGGGAACTTATGGAGCAGTATGGTAGCAATGTTGCTGCAATTATAGTTGAGCCTGTAGCTGCAAATATGGGTGTTGTTCCACCGAAAGAAGGCTTTTTGGAATTCCTTCGTGAGATTACCTTAAAATATGAGACAGTTCTTATATTTGATGAGGTTATCACGGGATTTAGGCTGGGTTTTGGCGGAGCACAGGAATATTTTGGTGTAAAACCTGATATGACTACACTTGGAAAGATAGTCGGAGGTGGTATGCCGATAGCAGCATATGGCGGAAGAAAAGAGATAATGGATAGGGTTTCTCCTACAGGACCTGTTTATCAGGCAGGTACATTATCAGGAAATCCTATTGCAACAACAGCCGGAATTGAGACACTTAAAATATTAAAAGCACATCCTGAATATTATAAAAAGATAGACGAGAGTGCAAAAAAAATTGCGGATGCATACAGAAAAATGGCAGAAGAAAAAAGTATTCCTCTGCATGTAAATCAGATAGGTTCGCTTTTATCGGCATTCCAGACAGGTGAGACTGTGGATGATTATGACAGTGCGATTACATCCGATACAAAAGCATATACAGAGTATTTCTGGAAGATGCTTGACAATGGAATTTATGTTGCACCGGCACAGTTTGAAGCAATGTTTGTGTCTGTTGCACATACAGAGGAAGATATTAAAAGAACTTGTGAGGTTATCGGGTTATGAGTATACAATTGCTCTGTGTAAGCCATAAAACGGCGGATACAAAGATAAGAGGGTTGTTTGCATTTGATGATGATGCCAAATTAAGAATAATGGACAGGCTTATCAAATCGGCTGATATAAATGAGATGGTACTGCTTGCGACATGTAACAGAACCGAGCTTTATTGTGAAGTAGCAGAAAAGACGGAAAAAAACGTGCTTTATATGCAGCAGGTGCTTTTAGAAGAAGCCGGTGTATCTGACAATTCAGAAATTCAGGATGTAATTTTGAGATATGAAGAAAAAAAAGCTGTACATCACCTTTTTATGGTAGCGGCAGGTCTTGATTCTGTTGTGCTTGGTGAAGACCAGATTTTAGGTCAGGTAAAAAATGCTTATCTTGAAAGTGACAAAAAGGGTTATATAGGTCAGGTGTTTCATTCGCTTTTCCAGGCGGCGATGGCAGCGGCAAAGAGAGTTAAGACCGATACACCTATGTCAAAAACTTCCGTGTCAACGGCAAGTCTTGCATTAAAACAGGCATGTGAGGAATTTGGTTCATTATCAGGGAAAAATATTATGATAATAGGTGCATCAGGAAAAATCGGGAATATTGTTATGAGAGATGCACTTGACATAGAAGGTGTAAATGTTTATGTTACGACAAGAAATCATATTCCTGAGAAGAATGCCAGATGCAGGATAATAGACTATGCGGACAGATATGAACATATGCCTAAAATGGACGTAATTATAAGTGCGACATCAAGCCCGCATTATACAATTACAAAAAAACATTATGAAGAAAAAAAGGATAAAGAAAGAGTTGTATTTATCGACCTTGCAGTACCGTTTGACATATCGCCGGATATAGAGAAAATACCCGGTGTCGTAAGATATTCAATGGAAGATATGGACAGGCTTGCAGCAAAGAATAATGAATTGAAGAAGAGTTATCTATGCGATGCAAAAGAGATTATTAAGACATATGAACAGGATTATCTTAAGAATGAAATATTTAGGGCAAACCGCAGTCAGATAGATGGTTTCATAGCATATATTGAAAAGAATGTTGAAAAAAAATCATTGGATGTGGCAATACATAAGATGATATTTGATATAAAAGAAAAAAGTAATGCACAGGAATTTGAGAATTTTGTTGATATGATTACAAATATTGATGGGAATTGTTGATATAAAAATCAGAAATTGCTGATAAATGAATTATGGACAAAGGACATAAGCAGAAAAGAGGATAATATGATTCAGAGAGCACGAAGATTGAGACAGAATGAGATATTAAGAAAGATGGTAAGAGAGACAAGAATGGACAAATCGTCACTTGTTTATCCTATGTTTGTCAGAGAGGGAAAAAATATTGTTGAGGAAATTCCGTCAATGGAGGGACAATTCCGTTATAGTGTTGACAGGATGTCTGAAAAACTTGAAAGCTTGAAAAAAGCAGGAGTGAACAGTGTTATTTTGTTTGGTATTCCTGATGTGAAGGATGAACTTGGAACAGGTGCTTATGATGATGAGGGAATTGTGCAAAAGGCACTTAGAGCTGCAAAGAAAGATTTTTCTGACATGTATTTCATAACTGATGTGTGCATGTGTGAGTATACATCACACGGACATTGTGGTGTACTTTGCGGTCATGATGTGGACAACGATTCCACACTTGAACTTCTTACAAAGACAGCAGTTTCCCATGTGAAAGCAGGCGCAGATATGGTAGCACCATCTGACATGATGGATGGAAGAGTGCTTGCAATCAGAAATGCACTTGATGAAAATGGATTTAAGAATACACCGATAATGTCATATGCCGTAAAATATGCGTCCTCTTTTTATTCTCCGTTTAGAGATGCCGCAGGTTCAGCACCGTCATTTGGTGACAGAAAATCTTACCAGATGGATTACCATAATAGAAAAGAGGGCATTAAGGAGGCTTTGCAGGATGTAGAAGAAGGTGCGGATATTATAATGGTAAAGCCGGCGATGAGTTATCTTGACATTGTAAGAGAAGTTGCGGATATAGTAGATGTTCCTGTAGCTACATACAGCGTAAGCGGAGAGTATGCGATGGTAAAAGCGGCAGCAAAAGCAGGATGCATTGATGAGGAAAAGATTGTGTGTGAGATGGCAGCAGCAACATACAGAGCGGGCTCAAGCATATATCTTACATATTTTGCAGAGCAGATTGCAGAATATATGGATAAGGGTTTGATTGGGTAGACATAAACAGAAGAGGGAAATACATGACAACAAGAGAAGAAGCATTAAATTTTGGACTTTCGTTTCCGGACACATACAAGAGTGCACCGTTTCATGATGAAAACTGGCAGCTTGTGCGTGTGAAAGGAAGTAAAAAAGCTTTTCTGTGGACATATGAAAGAAACGGCTATATAAATTTAAACGTGAAAGTAAACAGTGAGTGGCGTGATTTTTGGAGAGATGCATTTGAGTCTGTCATACCCGGCTGGCATCAGAATAAAGAAAACTGGAATACCATAATCCTTGACGGTTCAATTCCGGATGAAGATGTTAAAAGGATGATAACGGAGAGCTATGAGATTGTAACTGATAGTCCGACAAAAAGGATTTATGAAGCGGTCAAAAAAATTCCAAAAGGAAAGGTTGCGACATACGGACAGGTTGCAAAGATGGCAGGAAATCCTAAAATGTCGAGAGCGGTCGGCAATGCTCTTCACAAAAATCCGAATCCGGAGGAGATACCATGTTTTCGTGTGGTCAATTCTAAAGGGGAACTTTCGGGAGCCTTTGCATTTGGCGGTGAAAATGAACAGCAGAGGAGACTTGAGGCTGACGGAATAGAGGTTAAAAACGGAAAAGTAGATTTGAGCAAATATGGGATTGACACAAAAATAATATAAAACTGACACAAAATTTTCGTTCTAGTGACATGAATTTTTTTTAATTTAGTTATAACAAGAGAAAAAGGAGTCATTAGAATGAAAATTAAGAGTCAGATAAGTGATGCTATAAAAAAGAAATTATTTAACACATTTATTATAAACGAAGATGTATTTTCTCTCATGGCTGAAAAAGAACAGCTTTCAGATAAACAGGAAAAATACAGATACGAAACAAATATTGAAAATGTTCAGCAGTCTTTGGCGGTGCAGACTTATAAAAAAGAATTGGTCATAGAGCATATGCTTGATAACGGGACTTATGATTTCAGAAATTCTCTTTTAATATTAAATCCATATAAAATATCATTATTAACAGCACTTTTAATTTTCAATACGGATGTTGAGTGCATGGTTAAATACGAAATTAAAGGTATTCGTGGTTCTAAAAATTATATCATATGTGACAATATCTGTACGACGAGACATCGTGTTCCGATAATGGGGCTCTATGAAAATGCATATAATATCGTTCAAATATATCTTTTAGACTCACATGGGCAGATAATCGACATGAATAAGATTATGATACATACACCTAAGTTAAAAGGAAAACTTGAAACAGAAGTAAAAGTGATGGGACAGGCAGAAAATAAAGTCAATAAATTTATGCTTGTAACAGGCGGTTATGGCGGTTCAACATATGCTTTTGATGAAAACGGAAATGTACGTTTTATACTTGGAAGACCATCTCATCCTTATGGAATACATGACCTTGGCAACGGGAAATTTTTGTATGCAGAAAAAAGCATGCGTCGTCCAAATTTCGGAAATGCACATTCAGTCGTTATGCATGAAATGGATTATATGGGCAGAGTATATAAAACATTTCTGCATCCAAACGGATACCACCATTGGGCTGTCAGGGAAGAAAACAGTGGAAATTATCTTGTAGCATCAAGTTCTGTTCAGGATTTATCATGCGAAAATATGATAATTGAAATAGACCCGGAAACTGGAAATGTTTTAAGAAGTATAAATGTAAATGATTTGTTTGATAAGACATACGTTACAAGAAGTGACTGGGCTCATATAAATGCATTTGCGTATATACCGGAGGAAGACTGTGTTATCGTTTCTATGAGAAATATTCATACTATTGCGAAGATAAGCTTAAAGAGTAACGAACTAATCTGGATTATTGCAAACCCGGAATTTTATAAAAAAACAGAGCAAAAAGATAAAGTTTTAAAACCGGCCGGACATATAGACTGGTTTTTCCAGCAGCATGCAGTATCAATACTGGAATATGACAGCGCAGCCCACATTTACAAAATTATATTATTTGACAATCACACGGCGAACAGAAGACCCGTAAAATATTTTGATAAAGTAGAAAAGTCAAATGTGCTGATATTAAATATAGATGAAAAAAGCGGAAAGGTTTCACAGGAGAAAAGGATACCGACTTCTTTAAGTATTACCCGTTCAAATGCATTTGTGACCGACAAAGGTGATTATATATTTGCAATGTGTGGAAATTTAAAAGAGCAGATTGACGGATATAGGGCTAAAATATACAAATATGATTATAAATCAGGAGAATGTGTAAACGAGATATTGTGTAAAAAAGATTTTTTTAGTGGAATGGAAATGGAATTTGACATTAGAGGATTATCAGAACCTATTCTTGGGGATAAACCTATAGTAGTTGGAAAATTAAAAAATCTCAACCGAAGTAAAAGGATTTTTGGACAATTTGATAATGCCATTGATATAAGTTTATATAAAGAAAAGAACGAAGAGGATTGTTTTGAGAACGGTCTGCCGTTTATACCGCGTATAACCGGAGATATACTTCAGATTTACAGCAGGGATCATTTAATAAAAAAAGTATACTTATATAATGAAAAAGAATTTTATGAACAGGATTATTCTGACACAGAACAAAAAAGCGAAATATTCGTAAAACATAAGTATTACATAAATGTGCCATTAGATGAAATAGAAAACGGAAATTATAAAATTGCTTTTAAAATTGGGGAGTATAATTATACAACAGATTATTGGTTAAAAAAGACAATATTTATTTGACATAAAAATAGAAATTGTGTATTGTAGTTAGTGTATGGTATATTGAGGTGCCTTAGAGATACAGTACACCGGAAAAAGGTGTTTAATCAATGAGATTGCAGTGTGCTAAGGTTTTTATAATACCATATGGATAATATATAAATACAGGAATGGGAATTAAAAGGAGGATATGAAGTGAAAAAATCAATTAAATTTCTTATGACAACGGTAGCACTTACCGCAGGGGTGCTTGCTTTTTCAAAGGCAGAAAGTAAAGCTGCTGTTGTAGATGTTCAACAGACAGATGCCGAGGACACAAAGATTACTCTTCAGTGGTCAGCAGCTCTTGGAGCACAGTCATATGCGATACAGCTTAGTGAGGATGGAAATTCAAACTGGGTTACTATGGAAACAACATCAAGCACAAATGAAAGTATAAGAAATCTAGCATCAGGTCACACTTATTATGTGAGAGTTGGCGGTTTTAATACTTATTCATGGGACATTGATAAAGAAAATACTCCGGAAGCAGTTACAGGATGGTCTGATCCGGTCGAGATGGTTACTGCACCAAGTGTAAATAATATGACGCTTACTCAGATTGGTGCAAGTACAACTTCAATTACAATGAAGTGTTCAGAAGTTCCGGGAGCAAACTTATATCAGCTTAGCAACGATGCCTATAACGATTTTTCTGTAATAGGTGAGAGCAATACTACAATCATCACAACATCTAAAGATAAAGCTCTCACACCGGGAACGTCATATTCAATATACTGCTATCCTTGTCGTGTAGCAAAATCTACAGGATTTATAGCAAGAGACGGTCATACAAGCCAGTATGGCAAAAAGACATTGACAAAGAAAGTTGCAACAAATAATTTTGGTTTTACAAGCATTTGGTACAATATCAATTCATATAGTGTGGGTGTTTTAGCAAGTGATGCATTAGGTGATTTCGATGGTGTACAGGTACAGCTTCAGACACCGGCAGGTAAGGTTAAAAAGACATTGACAAGCAGCGGAACTTCAACAAGTGTAAATAACACTAACGGAACTTTCTATCGTTATCGTATTCGTACATACGTAGATTGCGGAACAGAGGGAAAAGCCTATAGTGCATGGTCAGGATATCGTTACTTTGGTGCAATTAAGACTAATGGTCTTAGTGTTACATCATCAAAAAAGAAGATTAAAATTAACTGGTCAAAGGTTGCAAATGCAAACGATTATACAGTTTACATTTCCACAAATGAAAATGCAGGTTTCAAGAAGGTTAAAACAGTAAGCAATAAGTCAAGAAGTCTTACAATCACAAAATGCGGAAAAAATAAACTTAAAGCAAATAAGCGTTATTATTTAAGAATATGCACAAATGCAAAAGTTGGCAAAAAGAAATATAAGAGTGAGTTGTTTAATACGACAAGTGTATATGTTTCAAAATACTAATATGATAGCGGAAAGCCGAAATAAGAATATTTAAATTGCGTTAAAAAAATTTAGAACAGATTGTTATGGTTTGTCTTATAAAGATGGATTGTGGCAATCTGTTTTTTAATAAAAAAAATATAATTCCTATTGACATGATAGGAAAAGTAGGGTATAGTTATAACCATGAACTACTAAAACATATAGAAAAAGTAGGAGATACGAAAAATGAAGGGGGTTGCCCAATGGATTTTAGAGAACTGACAACCGATGTGTTAATTGTCGGCGGCGGTACAGCAGGCTGTTATGCTGCAATTACACTTGGACAGGAAAAGGATATACAGGTCCTTATCGTAGAGAAAGCCAATATTAAGCGAAGCGGCTGTCTTGCAGCAGGCGTAAATGCCATAAATGCTTATATAACTGAAGGGCATGTTCCACAGGATTATGTGGACTATGCCAAGAAAGATGCAGATGGTATAGTAAGAGAAGACTTACTTCTTTCCATGTCAGAAAGACTAAATGAAGTTACGGCAAATATGGAGCGTCTCGGTCTTGTTATTTTAAAAGATAAAGATGGCAAATATGTTGCAAGGGGAAACCGAAATATAAAAATAAATGGTGAAAATATCAAACCTATTCTTGCAGATGCAGTAAAAGAACTTGAAAATACAACAGTCATAAATCATGTTAATATTACGGATTATATAGTTGAAAATGGTGTCATCAAAGGTGCATACGGATTCGATGTAAATGATAAAACGGCATATAAGATAAATGCAAAAGCAGTTATCTGTGCGACAGGTGGTGCGGCAGGTCTTTACAGACCGAACAATCCGGGATTTTCAAGACACAAAATGTGGTATCCTCCGTTTAATACGGGAGCAGGATATGCGATGGGAATCAAAGCCGGTGCAGAGATGACAACATTTGAGATGAGATTTATAGCACTCAGATGTAAAGATACGATAGCTCCTACGGGAACTATCGCACAGGGAGTTCATGCAAAGCAGTTAAATTCTGACGGTGAGATATATGAAGATAAATATGGTCTTACAACATCACAGCGTCTTTACGGTACGGTAACAGAGAACAAAGAAGGCAGGGGTCCATGTTACTTAAAGACGGATGAAATATCAGATGAACAGCAAAGTGATTTGTATAAAGCGTATCTTAATATGGCACCAAGCCAGACACTTAAATGGATTGAATCGGGCAGAGGACCTAAAAATGAAAATGTTGAGATAGAAGGTACTGAGCCATATATAGTAGGAGGACATACAGCGAGCGGTTATTGGATAGACAATGACAGAAAGACAACGATTACAGGGCTTTATGCAGCTGGTGATGTTGCAGGCGGATGTCCGCAGAAATATGTGACAGGAGCTTTGGTTGAGGGTGAGATAGCAGCACAGTCGGCTGTTGAATATATTAGGGTGATTAAAGATTCAGAAAATAAAAAAGCTGATTACGGCAATGTTTCCAAAAACAGTGATAATGCGGTCAATGGATTATCATCAGCAGATAAAAAAGCCGAGTATGAAAGCTATTTTTCAAATCAAAAAGGATTTATCGATACAGAACAGCTTGAAGAAACGATGCAGAAGATTATGGATCAGTATGCAGGCGGTATCAGTACAGATTATGAGTACAACGAAAGCAGACTTGAGATAGCAAAGAGAAAGATTGATGATATAGAAAAACTTTCAGAAAATCTTCATGCAGATGATATGGATGATCTGCTTAGAATTTATGAGTTGAAAGAAAGATTAGTCGTATGTAAAGTTCTGATTGAGCATTTAAAAGCAAGAAAAGAGACAAGATGGCACAGTTTTGCCGAAAATTTAGATTATCCTAATAAGAGCGACGATTATCTCAAATATGTAAATTCAAGATATGAGGATGGAAAAATAAAAATTATTTATAGAGATTTGGTGACAGGAGGTAAGGTTTATGAGCATTCGGATAAATGATGAAAAATGTGTCGGATGCGGACTTTGTATAGAAGCCTGTCCGGGAAATTTGATTAAAAAAAATGAAAAAGGGAAAGCTTTTATTAAACATAAAAAAGATTGTTGGGGGTGTACATCCTGTATAAAAGAGTGTAAAATAAATGCGATTGACTTTTTCCTTGGTGCCGACGTAGGAGGCGCAGGGAGTGTTCTGTCAGTATCTTCTAAAGGTGATATAAATACATGGACTATTACGAAGGCTGATGGAAGCGTAGAGGAGATAATCATAAACAAGAAAGACGCTAATAAATATTGATAAAAGAAACAGGAGGTTCGTTATGGGAAATTTATCTCATCTTGATGAATTAGAGGCAGAGGCAATCTACATAATAAGAGAAGTTGCGGCAGAGTTTGAAAAGCCGGTAATGCTTTACTCAATCGGTAAAGACAGTTCAGTAATGCTTCATCTTGCAATGAAAGCATTTTATCCGGAGAAGCCGCCATTTCCGTTTCTTCATGTAGATACAACATGGAAGTTTAAGGAAATGATAGAGTTTCGTGACAAAATGGCAAAGAAACTCGGAATTGACCTTATAGTATATACAAATGAAGATGGAGTTAAGAAAGGAATCAATCCTTTTGACCACGGTTCAGCCTATACGGATATTATGAAAACACAGGCTCTAAAACAGGCACTTGATAAATATCAGTTTACGGCAGCATTTGGCGGTGGCAGACGAGATGAAGAAAAATCACGTGCAAAAGAGAGAATTTTCTCATTCAGAAATGAAGCTCATGCGTGGGACCCTAAGAACCAGCGTCCTGAGATGTGGAAACTTTTCAACAGTAAAATATTTAAGGGTGAGGAAGTAAGAGCATTCCCACTTTCAAACTGGACAGAAAAAGACATTTGGCAGTATATAAAGAGAGAAAACATAGAGATTCCTTCACTTTATTTTGCAAAAGAGCGTCCTGTAATTGAGAGAGACGGAAATATTATCATGGTTGATGATGACAGACTTAAACTCAGACCGGGTGAGAAAATCGAGTACAAGAAAGTTCGTTTCCGTACACTTGGATGCTATCCTCTTACAGGTGGTGTTGAGTCAAATGCAGAGACACTTGATGAAATCATTGAGGAAACACTTAGTGCGGTAGAGTCAGAGAGAACAAGCCGTGTAATTGACCATGAGGCAGCAGGCAGCATGGAAAGAAGAAAGAAGGAGGGTTATTTCTAGGATGAAAGGATTATTAAAATTTATTACATGCGGAAGCGTAGATGATGGAAAATCTACACTTATTGGACATATATTATATGATTCAAAATTACTTTATGCCGACCAGGAAAAATCACTTGAGCTTGATTCAAAGGTTGGAAGCAGAGAAGGAAAAATTGACTACTCACTTCTTCTTGACGGACTTATGGCAGAGAGAGAACAGGGTATCACTATAGACGTTGCATATCGTTATTTTACGACTGACAACCGCAGCTTCATCGTTGCAGATACACCGGGACATGAAGAATATACAAGAAACATGGCAGTAGGTGCATCATTTGCAGACTTATCGGTTATACTTATTGATGCAAAGCAGGGTGTGTTGGTACAGACAAGAAGACATGCACGAATCTGTGAACTTATGGGAATCAAATACTTTGTATTTGCCGTAAACAAAATGGATCTTGTAGATTACAGTGAGGACAGATTTAAAGAAATAGAAGCACAGATTGCTGAACTTGCAAAAGAACTTAATCTTGCAAACTATGTAATTGTACCTGTTTCAGCAACAGAAGGTGACAATATCACAACAAAATCAGAAAACACACCATGGTATACAGGTGTACCTCTTCTTGAGTATCTTGAGAATGTTGACGTAGAAGAAAAGACAACAGAAAAGGGCTTCTATATGCCAGTACAGCGTGTAAGCCGTCCAAATCATACATTCAGAGGATTTCAGGGACAGGTTGAGGCAGGAACTATCAGCGTAGGTGATGAGATAACAACTCTTCCAAGCAATGAAAAAGCACATGTCAAGAGCCTTCTCGTAGGAGATAAAAAAGCAGATACAATTGAAAAAGGACAGCCTGTTACTATCCAGCTTGACAGAGAAGTTGATGTATCAAGAGGATGCGTACTTGAAAAAGATACAGATATAAAAGTATCATCATCAATTACTGCAACACTTCTTTGGATGGATGATGATATTCTTGAAAACGGAAAGAATTATTTCGTAAAACTTGGAACAAAACTTATTCCGGGTATCGTAACTGAAATTGTTCACACAGTAGATGTAAATACAGGTGAGGAAAAGAAAGCTGATAAACTTTCAAAGAATGAAATTGCACTTTGCACAATCTCACTTGCAGATAAGATAGTAGTAGATGAATTTAAAAATCATAAAACACTCGGAGAGCTTATTCTCATTGACCGTGTAACAAACATGACATCAGCATGTGGTGTTGTTGAAAAGGTAAATGAAGGCGGCGAGGGACTTTTTGCAGGAAAAGTTGACAGAAATGTGAGAGCAGCATTAAACGGTCAGAAGGCAGTTGCAGTAGCATTCCCGGTTGAAAGACAGGGCGTATCAAGAAGTCTTCTTGAGAAAGTTGAAAAAGAGCTTTCAATTCAGGGTAAGCATACATACCTTTATGCTCCCGGTTCAGAAGAAAATATTTCAGATGTTATCAAACATCTTCACCATGCAGGTGTAATCACGTTACTCCTTGTAGAAGAAAAATATGCATCTACAGTAAGAATAGCAAGCGAAGAATATTACCATGTGCTTCCTGAAGACTTAAAAGTTGAGACAGACGAAGTAGTTAAGTATATTGATGAGCTTTCAGCATATGATGTAAGAGTAGCAGGAAACGGTGAATTTATTTGAAGTGAAGACAGATAGTAAGATTGAGGTAAGAAGCTTGAGCTGAAATCAGAAACATCTGTCAGAAAAATTATAAAAGCAGTAAAAATATGGAGGGTTTGTTAGATATGAAATTATCCAAGAGAGGCAGATATGCGTTAAGAGCATTGGTTTATCTTTCGCTTAACAGCGACAGGGAAAAAATGACATTGAGCAAGATTGCAAAAGAAAATGATATATCTACCAAATACCTTGAGCAGATTTTTTCAAATCTAAAACGCTCCGGTATTGTAAAAAGTGTGGCAGGTATAAATGGAGGTTATCTTCTTGCTAGACCATCCAAAGACATAAGTGTGGAAGATGTTTTAAATGCAGTTGAAGGTGATTACAAAATCGAAGATGAGGAAATTTCCGAAAACTGTATGGTAAAAGGTATTTCCAAAGCACTTCAGAGACTTGTCATTGACCGTATAAATGCTGAGACAGGAAAGGTTATCAAAAACGTAACTTTGAGAAAACTGGCTGATGAGTATTCAAATACGGATAGAGATGCTGATGAGATGTATTATATCTAGATTTTAGAAAATAGAATATATTCAAAAACAAATTATCAGCTTGTAACGCCCCCGAAAATCAGATGGATAAAATCTGATTTTCGGGGGCGTTTGAGTTGATGGCGAACGTGGGTTCTTATTTAGTCATTAAACATATGCTCAAAATACACTTCTTTAAATGCCACATAATTATTCCTTGAGATAGGAATGTTTTCTTTATTATATGTAATTATCTGTGATTTGGTAAACTGTTCCACATACTCCATATTTACTATGTAGCTTCTATGACATTTAAAGAAACCATTATCTATGCTGAATATATTTTCGCATTTTGAAAAAAGTTCGCGGATTTCTATTGTCGTAGAGTTGATAAGATGTACAATAACGGTTTTATTCTGTGCTTCAAGATATTCAATATCTTTTATTTTTATTCTGCTGAAACCTGTCTGAGTTTTAGCTGTAAAATATTCATCCTTTTTTTGATATTCTTTTCTGAAATTCTCAAGGACATCAAACATTCTGCTTTCATCAACGGGTTTCAGAAGATAATTTAATGCCTTTACCTCATATGATTCTACTGCAAATTCTCTTGATGATGTCAGAAACACAATAGGAACATTATGATTTTCGCTCCGCAGCTCTTTTGCGGTGTCTATTCCGTTAAATAAAGGCATTACAATGTCAAGAAATATAATATCCATACATTCTTTTTTGTGTATATTTATCAAATCATCGCCATTATCAAATCTATATAATTTGACATGTATATCATGTTTTTTTGCCCATTTCAAAATCATTGAACAGGCTGAATTTAAAAATTCTACCTCATCATCACAAACTGCTATTTTCATATGTATATCTCCGATTAGTACAATGTTCAATATATCAATTATTAATTATACGTTGCACTAATATTTAAATAATTTTTAGTTGAATGTCAGTTTCTTATATAATTACACGGAGTACAAAGATATTTCCCGACATAGAAAAATGCCACTGTCCATTTAAACGTTCAACATAATAAATTATGCTTTTGACTCCGATGCCATGTCCTTTTTTTTCAGATACCGGTATTCCATCGACAAATTTTGGATTATTGGATGCCGGATTTTCTATGCAGAGTAGTACACTGTCTCCCTTATTGGCGATAGTAAGTTTTGCCCACTTTTCACCATCTTTCCCTGATTGAAGCGCATGAAAAGCATTTTCCAAGGCATTTGACAACAATGTTGAAAAATCTCTTTCTGAAACTACCACATCATTGCAGGATATATCACATATAAGGTTAAAGCCTTTACTTCTGAATCTCATATCATACATAGAAATTACAGAATTGATTATATCATTAGAGCAATATTCTTTAACTACTGTATCATCATATGAATCGCTTATACCTTTTATATAATCTATTGCCTTTTCTACATTGTTATTCTGTAAAAAAGTGAGGATTATATTAAGATTATGCCGCATATCATGACGAAGTATAGAGAGGGTACGTTCACTGTTTTTTACATGGTCAATCTCATTTTGAAGCGACTGAAGGTGAAGTTCCATCAAATCACTATACTGCCTGAATTCCTGCTTTTCCTCGAATTCCTTAAAGTATATAATAAGAAATACAAGATATGCAATACAGAATGCAAATCCCATAAATTCTACAATTACCCTGTTTCCTGTATAGAGCAGATTTGAAAATTTAGTAAATGCATAATCAAATATGTAGTAAATAAGTGGAAGAAAACCTATTATGCATAGTTCACGCTTTCCTTTGGCAAAAACGGCTGACGTTGTACTGCATACATATCTGCATAGGATTATAAATGTTATTATTGTTACAGTTATTCTTGTAAAATAATAAGCCCATTCATATTTTGTTATGTTCATGATAAACAGTCCGCACCAGTTGCTTATCTGGCAGCATAGGTATGCAGAGCAGATTGAAATCATACATGACAGCAGCGGAAATTTGTAATAAAAAAATAAATATATGAATAATGGTACATGTATCAAAAACGGATACATATTGTTTGCTGCCTGTTCTCTTAAAATGAACATGGCAGTCAGATAAAATATTCCTTCGAGACATGAAAATAAAGCCAGTTTTGTAATATTGTTTTTATTTTGTTTTACTCCCAGAAAAAACGCTGAAATATATATTCCAAACAACATAGTTGTTATATTATGTATCCATGATAATATATGAACAAACATATTGTCTCCTCTGTTTTATAAATCTTTTTGTTGTTTTGTGATTTAATATTGCTATTATAAAATATTTTCTGGCAAATAACAACTCACACCATATATTTACAATTCACGCAAATTTGTTTGATTTTTCAGTGAACGCAGTATAATATTCGTAAACTTATTAGAAAAAATCAAAAAGGGAGGATACTATCATGAAAAGAGCAAAAAAAATCCTGAGCGTAATGCTTGCAATGTGTCTGACAACTATTATGATTTGTGGAAACACAGCGGATGCAAAGACTACATATGTAAAATCGTTTACAAAAACAATCACAGTTAAATCAGGTTATCAGTATTACATTAAGATGAATTTCAAAAAAGCATCTAATGTCAGCGTTAAAATAACACCTGTAAAAGCTCAGAAAGACAGATCACTTGCTGTAGTAGTCGGAGATGAGACAAATTCTTTATTCATTACGCCTAATATTGAAACAGTTACATTAAAAGGAAAGTATAAAAAAGGTGACGGGAATCTGATTTTTGGAAACCATGCCACAAAAGCTACAAAAGTTAAAGTAACTGTAACAACTAAGAGTGCAACAGTTGGATATGTGTCTGGTGATCAGTCAAATGGAGAGGAAGAGGCAGGTTGATTATATTAAATAAAATCAACATTTGCAGCTTTTTCTGATTGATTTATGAAAGCGATTGTTAGCAAATTAATAAAAATTACATTTTTATTGCCAAAAGTTACAATTAAATATTTCCATGGAAAGACTTTGTTATACTAAATTTCAGATAATGTTTAGCATAGTAAAGTCTTTTTATTATGTTTATAATAAAAAATTGCAAGCTGGGTTCTGTCACGCAGTCCAAGTTTATCAAGGATGGTACTTAGATAATTTCTCACTGTACCTTCGCTTAGATAAAGGTTTGCAGCAATCTCTTTATTGCTGTGTTTTTCTATATTTGTCAGACTTTCTTTTATTATAGTTATAAATGCATATTTTACATCATTTGGAATGTGGTCTGTCATGTCATAGGTTAAATTAATATTGCAAAATTTGAAATCGTCTACAATTTTTTGCACGGTATTTTGAAGGCTTATAGAATTATTGTGGAGATTGTGTACGCTTTCTCTTATGTTTGTCATTGCGTTTGACAGACATTCTTCAAGGTTATCAATTGAGTTGTATAGATTTTCATTTTTATTTACAACTTTGATAGCTCCTGTTATCATGATGGCTCTTGAAAGCATATGTCCTACATTGTCATGAATTTCTCTGGCAATACGATTTCTTTCAGTAAGAGTAGCATTGTTTATTTCATAATTCTGATTTATGAGCAGATTTTTATTTTTTTCCTTGAGAAGCAGATTTATTTCGGTACTGTCATCTCTGTAACGCTTTGATTTGTCTATAAGCATCTCAAAATTATCTGTTAAATTGTAAATATGAATCGAAAAAACACAGAGTATAACTATATATAACAATAAATAAAGTGTGGAGTTATAAATAACTTCTGTATTTGAAATAGGGCTATCGCATATATCCATATATATTAAATTCTTTTGTGATGACTATAACGGCACTTGCGATAGCCTATTTTATGGGAATGTTAATAAAAAAGGCAAATATGATTAGTCTCATTGTTACACCGGTATCTCTTGGAATAAGTTTTATGTCAGGAGTGTTTGTACCACTTAGTATGCTTGGAAGTACAGTAAAGAAAATAGAGAGATTTATTCCGGTCTATTGGTATGAAGATTTAAATGATATGCTTTCGGGATTTAAGCAACTGAGTAAAAATCAGCTGAACACAGTGTATACAAATCTCTTATTGCAGCTGCTTTTTGCCGTGGCACTTATCGGAGGAGCACTCTTTGTCGTGAAATATAAGAGGGAATTTTAGGTTCAACGCTGTTATTGATTATACCTGTTTTGGAAATACAAAGACCGTTGTCATTTACGGCGCTGATATTGGGAGGGATTGTCTTTGCAATTAAGATGGATGCAGGCTGCTAAAGATGCGACAGAACAGCAGAAAAAAATTGCGGCAGAAGCAAAGGCATCCGCCGCCGCTGAAGCGAGAGCAACAGCAAAAGCACAAGCTATGGTAACAGCATCCGCAAGAGCTGCCTGCAAATAAACATGCCGCCATACTTGAAAAAATGGATGTAAATGTGGCTACACAGGTTACTGAAAAGATGCGTATAAATTAAACATTTAATACAAAGAAAAATTATAAAATAAGTGCACTGATTGCTCCGAATACACCTGCAGATGCCAATCCCATAATGATGCCTGCAAGCATAACACCGAGCATAACAGCGATAACGCTTGATTTAAAATCCATATCAAGGAAACTTGCAGCAAGTGTGCCGGTCCATGCCCCTGTACCGGGAAGAGGGATGCCTACAAAAAGTAGCAGAGCAACAAATAATCCTCTTCCTGCTTTTTCCTGAAGTTTTTTTCCGCCTTTGTCACCTTTTTCAATACAAAATGTAAAGAAACCGCCTATAACCGGCTTATCTGCACCCCATTCAAGAACTTTTCTAGCAAATAAAAAGATAATGGGAACGGGAAGCATATTTCCGATTATTGATATAATGTAGGACGGAACAAGAGGAAGTCCCTGGGCAACTGCATAGGGAATAGCACCACGAAGTTCAACTAACGGAAACATTGAAATAAAAAAAACAATAATAAACTGCATTAAAAAATCCTTTCTTATATATGGTTGTTATACAAATAATATGTGATTATTTTCGATTTTTGACCACAACATCAATATATTTGATTATAAGACTTTCGATAAAAATTCTTTCAGTCGTGCATTCTGTGGATTTCCAAAAAGTTCAGCAGGTTCATTTTCCTCCATAATAACACCTTCATTAAAGAACATGACTCTGTTTGCAACTTCTCTGGCAAATCCCATTTCGTGTGTAACTATAACCATAGTCATACCGTCTTTTGCAAGTTCTTTGATAAGTTCCAATACCTCACCGACCATCTCAGGGTCAAGTGCCGATGTAGGCTCATCAAAGAGCATAACGTCGGGATTCATGGCAAGAGCACGAATAATTGCGATACGCTGTTTCTGACCGCCTGAAAGAACAGAAGGATATGCGTTTTCCTTGTCTTCAAGTCCGATTCTTTTAAGTAATTCTCTTGCTTTATTTGCAGCTTCCTCTTTTGTCATTTTCTTTCTTTTGACAGGTGCAAGCATAATGTTTTCAAGTACTGTCATATTTTCAAATAGATTAAACTGCTGGAAAACCATACCGATTTTTTCACGTATTGTATTTATATCGACAGAATCATCTGTAATATCTGTGCCCTCAAATAATATCTGTCCGTCAGTTGTGCTTTCAAGAAGGTTTAAGGAGCGCAGAAATGTTGATTTACCGCATCCGGATGGGCCTATTATGGCTACAACATCACCTTTTTTGATTGCCGTCGAAATTCCTTTTAAAACCTCATGTTTTCCAAATGATTTATGAAGATCATTTACTTTTATCAATGGTACATTTTCGTTATTTAAAGTATTATTAGTTTCGCTCATTTGCTCTAAGTCTCCTTTCAAGTGCATTTGCAACAGATGTGAGTGCAATAACTATTACGAGGTAGATTACTGCGACAGTTATAAGAGGAAGGAAAGCATCGTATGTATTGCTTCGTATGATGTCACCTGCTTTAGTGAGGTCAACGATAGCAATATAACCACTGATTGATGTTTCTTTTATAAGGCTTATAAACTCGTTGCAAAGTGCAGGAAGTGCATTTTTGAATGCCTGTGGAAGTACGATTGAAGTCATTGTCTGTCTGTAGTTAAGACCGAGACTTCTACCGGCTTCAAACTGTCCGTGGTCTATTGAATTGATGCCGGAACGTATAACTTCGGCAACATATGCTGCTGAGTTTAACCCGAATGCAATAATTGCGACAAGTATTTTTGAATTTACTGATACAAGTATAATATAGTAGAAAATCAAAAGCTGTACCATTGCAGGTGTTCCACGGACAACTGTAAGATAAATCTTACATATAAGATTAGGAATAGGCAGTGTGCCGTTGTTGTCGTGAGTTGTTCTTATAAGTGCGATAATTGCACCGAGGATAATTCCCATGATAACGGCAAATATTGTAATTACTATAGTATTTGCAAAACCTTTTACAAGGTAGTTGTATCTGTGGTCTGATATGAAATTATCGTGAAATCTCTGTGCTAAAGACTGAGCTTTTATCGCTGCTTTGTAGTCTTTTACGATAATTACCTGTTTCGCTGTTGTGTATGAATCTGTGAAATCGACATTTTTAAGACGATCCTCAGTTACGGTCATTCCGGCACATCCGACATCAACTTTTCCTGATGTAACAGCGGCAATGATTGAATCAAATTCCATATCTTCAACTTGAAGCTTCATATCAAGTTCGTCACATACAGCCTGCATCATGTCTATATCAAGACCTGTAATCTGATTGTTGTCATAATATTCATAAGGTTTAAATGCGGCATTTGTACCGACTTTTAAAGTGCCGTTTTTGCCTGAGACATTTTTCTTTTTATAAGGAAACTTACCTTTTTCTTCATCTTTACCTGTATAGTTTTTCTTTATGTCTGCAAGAGTTCCGTCTTTTTGAAGCTTAGCTAATGCGTCGTTTATTTTGCTTTTTAATTCGCCGTTTGACTTATCTATACATATAGCATAATCTTCAACTGCAAATTCTTCTTCAAGAATTTTTAATTCAGTGTTTTTTTCAGTGTATGCAAGGGATGGCTGTTCATCAAGGATAACACAGTTTATTTTGTCATCTTTGAGTGCCTGTATGGCATCAGTACCTTTATTGTAACGTTCAACAACAGTACCTTCTTTGTCACCTTCATAATCCGATGCATATATGTCACCGGTTGTACCGATTTGAACACCGATTTTTTTACCGGTTATGTCATCAACACATGTAATGGCATTTTTCTCGGCTTTTTTAAGTTTCTGTTCGTTAGAATAGTTTTTGTAACATATTCCGGCGATGATAATGGCAACGCAGACAACTGCAAATACCACATAGCTGATTAGATTTTTTTTCTTTCTTGTCATCATCGTAGTCCTTTCAATATTTGTAAAATGCGTTTATATTGCAATCAGTGGCAGGTATGAAAAATGCTGATACATGTTTACCACCGATTGCAATGGAACATATAAATTTTATAATATCATATATTTATTTCAGGGTCAAAAAAATATAATTGAAAACCGGCACTACGAAAAATAAATCAATTGTTAAAATAAGTAAACAACAGCCACAGCGAAAATAATTCAAATGCGTATATACTTGACTTTACATTCCAATCATGGTTTACTTAATTATGTTTATGATATTATGAAAGATGAGGACACAACATGAAAAAGAAATTACTTTTATTGCTTACGGCTGTACTTGCAATTTTATGTATGGCAGGATGTGGTTCAGACAGAAATTCAAAATCAGGAAAGAGCGATGATAAATCAGGGTCAAAGACATACAAAGTAGGTATTGTTCAGTATGTAGACGATGCATCACTCAATCAGATTCAGAAGTCGGTTCAGGAAGAGCTTGATAAAAAAGGAGAGGAACTCGGAGTAAAGTTCAATTATAAAGATTATACTTTCAACGGTCAGGCAGACCAGTCTACTTTAAATCAGATTATGACAGAACTTGTAGCTGACGGGGTAGACCTTATTATTCCTATTGCAACACCGACAGCGCTTATTGCACAGTCAGCTACAGAGGATAACCAGATACCGGTTGTATTTTCAGCCGTGACAGATCCGGTTTCGGCAGGACTTGTTTCAAGCATGGATAGTCCAGGAGCAAATATTACCGGAACAAGTGATGCGATTGATACACAGGCTATTATGAAGCTTATACTTAAAGCCAACAGTAAGACAAAGAAAATCGGTTTGTTGTATGACAAGAGCCAGGATTCATCAAAACAGGCTATAGCGGACGCTAAGAAATTCTGTGAGGAAAATAACATTGATGTGGTTGAAAAGACAGGTACTACAAATGATGAGGTAGCTCTTGCAGCAGATGCACTTGTGGCTGCAAAGGTTGACGCTGTATTTACACCGACAGACAATACCATAATGAAAGCAGAGCTTGCAATTTATGAAAAGTTTGCAGATGCTAAAATACCTCACTACACAGGAGCCGATTCATTTGCACTTAACGGAGCGTTTGCGGGTTATGGTGTAAATTACAAAGAACTTGGTACAGAGACAGCCGATATGGTAGTTGATATTCTTGTAAACGGTGCAAAACCGGGAGAGACAGCAGTAAAAACACTCAACAATGGTATCGCAACAGTAAATACAGAAATTGCTGAGCAGATTGGTCTTGATTACAGCGGTTTTAATGATATGTGTGAAAAAGTTGTTGAGACAAAAACAGCAAAAGAATTTGAATAAAATTATGCAATGGAGCAATCCGTGGCATTTATAGAAGTATCTAAAATTTATTAAGATAACCCATATCAAGCACGCTTAGGCGTGCTTGATATGGCATGGAGGAAAAAAATGGGCTCTATTTTTACTATTTCAATATTACAGAGTGCTTTGGAACTGGGCTTTATATATTCGCTTGTAGTTCTTGCACTTTTTGTGTCTTTCAGTATATTAAATATCGCTGACCTTTCGACTGACGGATGTTTTACGCTTGGATGTGCGGTCGCAGCCTCAGTGACTATTTCAGGTCATCCGATACTTGCGTTGTTTATGGCTATGGGTGCCGGAATAATTTCAGGTTTTATCACGGCATTTTTACAGACGAGAATGGGAGTTGAATCAATACTTGCAGGTATTATTGTAAATACGGGATTGTATACAATAAATATTGCTGCAATGGGATTTTCGTCAAATATGAATCTGTTTAAATGTGACAGTATATTTACACTTGTGAGAGATTTCATACAAAATCACATGGGTGCAGGTGCGGTTGAGATATTGGTAAGAAAAGGCTGGTATAAGCTTATTCTTGTTGCAGTTATAGTAATTATAGTGAGTGTGCTCTTAAGCGGATTTTTAGGGACGAGACTTGGTTTGTCAATAAGAGCGACAGGTGATAATGATGCGATGGTAAAGGCTTCAAGTATAAATCCTAAATTTACGATAACGGTTGGACTTTGTCTTTCAAGTGCCATGACGGCATTATCCGGAGGACTTCTCGCACAATACCAGAAATCCTGTGATATAAATCTTGGAACAGGTATGGTAACTATTGCCCTTGCCAGTCTGATAATCGGTGAGACACTTGTCGGAAAAGGTACAATGCTTAGAAGAATAATAGGTGTTGTATTCGGAAGCTGTCTTTATAGATTTATAGTTGCAATAGCAATAAGAATAAATGTTCCGGCAGAGTGTCTTAAACTTGTGTCTGCGATTATCGTAGCTGTTGCAATAGCATTTCCGTACATAAAAGAGAAGGCAAAGTTTGCAAAACATAAATATGCTGAGATTGCCAGAAGAAAGAAAGAAGGTGCTGTATAATGGAAAAGATGCTGGAATTAAAGAATGTATGCAAGACATTTAACCCGGGTACGGTTAACGAGAAAAAGGCATTGACAGGACTTAATCTTGTACTTGAACATGGTGATTTTGCTACCATAGTCGGAAGTAACGGAGCAGGAAAATCTACGATGTTCAATGCGATAACAGGTGCATTTTTTACTGATGAAGGCGCTATTATTCTTGACGGTGAGGATATAACATTTAAAAAAGAGTATTTCAGAAGTAAGGATATAGGTCATCTTTTTCAGGATCCGCTTCTTGGAACGGCACCGCATATGACTATAGAAGAAAATATGGCACTTGCCTATCTGAGGGCGTCAACTGGAAAAGCTGCATTTTTAAGTAGGATTTCCAAGAAAGAGAAACAGAAATTCAGAGAACATCTCTCATTGCTTGGCATGGGGCTTGAGGACAGAATGAAAAATCCTGTCGGACTTTTATCGGGAGGACAAAGACAGGCGCTTACGCTTCTTATGGCGACAATGGTAACGCCGAAACTGCTTCTTCTTGATGAGCATACGGCAGCTCTTGACCCTGCGACGGCGGAAAAGGTGCTGAAATTGACAAAAGATATAATAAAAGAAAGAAATATAACATGCCTTATGGTTACGCACAATATGCATCAGGCACTTGAACTTGGAAACAGAACGCTTATGATGGACACAGGACACATAGTCTTTGATGTGAAAGGTGAGGAGAGAGCAAAGCTGACTGTTGATGACCTTCTCAGAAAGTTCAAAGACAATGCAGGAAAAAGTCTTGACAATGACCGTATTTTATTATCAAGTGCCGAAAATGAGTGAAGTGGTGAAAAATGTCGAAAACATATCGAAAAAGGGGGTCATATATAGGATATTATCTTTGAAAAAAAAGTTATTTTTTGGTAAAATTAACTATATGTTTTATTTGGGGTAAAAGGTACAGAGAGTTGTACTTAAAATGGGAAAGAGAGTGATGGGATGATAAAGATTGCGTTATGTGATGATAATGAAATCGAGAGGGGCATCCTGAAAAACATCATTGAGGGATTATTGAAAGAAATCGGATATGGAGTACAGATATTTGAGTTTTCTTCAGGTGAAAAATTGCTCAGAAATTATTCAAGGGGCGATTATGAACTGATTTTTTTAGATGTCCAGATGAAACAGCTAGATGGCATTGAAACAGGAAAGGCAATAAGAGAAAAAGATGCACAGGTTGAAATCGTATATGCGACAAGCAGTGGGCAGTATATGAAAGAGGGATATGATGTTCATGCACTGGCGTATATGCTGAAACCGTATATGCTTGAAGAAGTCAGGGAAACGCTTGTGTATTATCTGAAAAAGTATGATGTTGAAAAGGAAAACAACACAGCAGCGATGCTGGAAGTCACTATTCAGCAGAAGAAGATTTTTATAAGACAGAGAGATATTTATTGTCTTGAATCTATGGGAAGGGTTGTAAGTATTTTTTGCAAAAATAATGTATTTAAGGTATATGCCAGACTTGGAGAACTGGAAGAAAAACTTGATTCCGAGATGTTTTTAAGGTGCAATCAGAGTTATATTGTTAATATTCTTTGGGTAAAAGATATTGTTGATTATGATTTTTATATGCCGGACAATAAACTTGTTCCCATAAGAAAGAGAGACAAGAAGGAGATTATTCAGAAGTTTTATAATAAGCGCAATGAGACCGATACGCATATGGAAAAAGTTTTCTGATTCGTGAAGGTTAAAAAATACGCTTTGAAAGGAGGAGGCAGAATGTCAGAGAAAAATACAATACTTATCGTTGACGATAAGGAAGTAAATAGAGAATGTCTGATAAAACTGTTGGAAGATGATTACAATATTCTTGAAGCGTGTGACGGGGAAGAAGCTATTGAAATTCTTGACAAAAATAGGGATATCATATCTGCCGTGGTGCTTGACATAATTATGCCGAAACTCGATGGTTACGGTGTACTCAATGAGATGTCATACAGGAAAATGCTGCCAAAGATACCGGTTATAGTGACTTCAGTTGACGGTGATGAAGCATCAGAGTTAAAATCGTTGTCACTTGGAGCAAGTGATTTCCTTGGCAAGCCGTATAATCCCATTATTGTTAAAAAGAGACTTCAAAATATAATACACCTCAAAGAAACAGCATCGCTTGTGAATTACCTTCAGATGGATACTTTGACAGGTGTGTATTCAAAGGAGACATTTTCTAAAAAAACGAAAGAAATTTTAAAGCATAGTAAAGATAAGAAGTATGCAATTGTGTATTCTGATATAGAGAACTTTCAGCTTTTAAAAGACTTGTTTGGAGAAAAAACAGGCGATAACCTTTTGGTGTTTATGGCGAAAGTACTTAAACATTATGTAAATGACAATGAACTTTGCGGAAGAATAGAAAATGAACATTTTGTTCTTCTGAAAGAGTATGATAAGAAAAGTCTGCACAATGACCTTGACATCATAGTAAAGACGGTAAATGATTTTCCGGTAAATATGAATCTCAGGCTTAGATTTGGAATTTATCTTATTGATACCGCAAAGATGTCAATGCATGCGATGATAAACAGAGCAATACTTGCAGTTGACACGATAAAGGGCAGATATGGAAGGTATATCGCATATTATGATAAGGAAATCTGGGAAAAGCAGGTTCATGAACAGGAAATATTAAACTGTATGGAAGATGCGATAAAAGAAGAACAGTTTAAGGTATATTTCCAGCCGAAGTATGACTTGAATTCAGAAAAGGTTGCCGGTGCAGAGGCATTGGTCAGATGGGTACATCCGGAAAAAGGCTTTATGAATCCGGGAGAGTTTATACCATTGTTTGAAACAAATGGATTCATAACGGAACTTGACAAGTTCGTATGGGACAAGACATGCAGTTACATACAGGGTTGGAAAGAAAAAGGTTATCCTATTGTACCTGTGTCGGTAAATGTATCAAGAACGGACATATACAATCCTGATTTTATTGATATTATTATGGGAATTATCAATAAACATGGTCTGAAACCTGAGAATATACATCTTGAGATTACAGAGACAGCGTACACGGAAAATCCGCATCAGATAATCGAGGAAGTTAAAAAGTTAAAGCTTCTCGGTTTTGTGATTGAGATGGATGACTTTGGCTCCGGATATTCATCGCTTAATATGCTCAACGAACTTCCGATTGACATCTTAAAACTCGATATGGGCTTTGTTCAGGGTGACCTCAGCATGAACAGCAACAATATATTGAGTTTTATTATAAGTCTTGCAAAATGGATGGATTATGCGGTAGTTGCAGAGGGTATAGAGACAGAAGAACAGATACAAATGCTTAGAAACATGGATTGTAATTTTGTTCAGGGATACTATTATGCAAAGCCGATGCCACCGGAAGAGTTTGAGAGACATCTTGTTGAACACAGTATTTTAAACAACGATATGGAAGGTCTTGAGATGAACTTTTCTGATACTGAGTTCAGAAAATCTCCGGGAATTATGCTTATAGTTGATGACCTTGTTTTAAACAGAAAAATATTAAGTTCATCATTTAGCAGATATTTTAAGACAGTCGAAAAAGAAAATGGTGCAGAGGCACTGGAATACATAAAAGAACATGCGGATGAGATTGATGTTATCATGCTTGATTTGGTTATGCCGGTTATGGATGGATTTACTCTCATGAAGCAGTTGAAATTGGAAAATAAATATTCGCATATCCCTATTATCGTAACATCACAGGGAAATGATAAGAGTGTTGAAAAGTCGTTTGCTCTAGGAGCAACGGACTTTGTTGAAAAGCCGTACAACCCAAGGATTATCATGCACAGGGTACAGAATGTTGTTATGGCGTACAAAAACGCAAGAGCTGAGGCTGAGGCAAAGAAAAATGAGAAAAATGACAGTGTGTCATAGTATGATGCAAGGGTCAAAAGCAGATAGCAATGAAGCAATCCGTGGCATCAATTGGGAGCAAAATATAGGACCGTTATACCATTATGTGATATAGCGGTTCCTTTTTTCTGTAAATTATACATATTATACATGCAATCTCAAGATTTTACTGCTTTTAGCCGAAATAAAGAATAGGTGTTACTGTCATACAAACAGTGTGAACGGCAACGGATAAGTTAAAAGTTAAGATGAAAGGTGAGAAATCAATGAATGTTAATATAAGAGACATATATAACCGTTCAACAAATGTTTCCGGCACTATGGCAGGAGTTTTAAAAGGTTCAATGCTTGCCATCGGCAGTAAAGGACAGGTTGTTCAGGGTGTTGTTTCAAAAGTTTCAAATCAGATTTCCATCAACTTTAATGGTGTTGAGGTGGCAATACCAAAGACCGCAGTACAGAATGCCAGGGAGGGCGAAACAAGAAATTTTAAGATAATGGATGTATCGAAAGATAATATCGTGCTGAAAGAAGTTGGAAACAGTGGTTTGACATCAAAAGCAGCAGTCGTTAGCCATACGACAGTGAGCTCAGGTGTAAACTCGGGAACTTACGGTTACAGGACAAGTGTTTCGGGAAACTCAGGCAGTTCAGACGCAGCATCGACAAAGTCTGAGATGAACAAAAATCTGGCGGTTCTTACAGGTGATGATTACAAATCAATGGAGGAGTCAGCAGGTTCCGTTGATAAGTGTGAGGAAGAATATGTTGACAAAGCCGTAGAGAAGATTAAACAGCAAAAACTTGACAATGAAACAAACAGAGAAGAAAACAGAAAAGCTGTTGATGAATTTGAAGAAGAACTTAAAAAAATTCAGGCTACAGGTATTCTTGATTCAAAGGCAGAAGCACAGTTGAAAAAGATTTTGGAAAGTTCGGATATTCCGGTTACGTCAGAAAATATTTCAAGAATTGTATCTGCCCTTCAGATGAGCAGTTCAGCTTTGAATATGTCTGATGATACAAAGGCTTATATTGTTGGAAACGGACTTACCCCTACAATAGAAAATATATATCATGGTCAATATTCGGGAAGTGATGCTGTAGATGGAAGTATATACGATACTGAAGTCTGGGAGCAGATTTCGTCACAGGTTGAAAGACTTATAGATGCAACAGGTTTTGATAAGGAAAGTACAATAGCTGATGCAAAATGGCTTTTTGCAAACGATCTTCCTGTTACGGCTGATGCACTTAGAACAATGTCTGTATTAAATGATATAAGTTCGGATATGTCAGTAAAAACTTCATTTGAACAGATATTACAGTCTGTAGCGGCGGGAGCAAGTCCTGAGCAGGCATCACTTGATATATCAGAATTTGTTATTGCAAGAAGCATAATAAACAATTTTGCAGTTATCACGGATGCTGATATATCGACAGCGGTAAAAGCAGCGGCTGGTGATATTGCTTTTACAAATGAAAATTATTCAGGAAATGGTGTATTAAATCTTGAACTTTTAAGAATGGCGGCAGCCTACAATAAGACAAATTTGGCAGCAGCAGACATTTCTTCAAATAACATTCCGACTACGGTAGTTGAGGGAATGAGTGACATGCAGGTGGAACAGGTCATGGCAAAAAGATATATCGCAGAGATATGTCTCAAAATGACATCACAGTCTGTTATGAGCATGAGGCAGAAAGGAATAGATGTAAATACTGCACCGTTAGAGCAGATAGTAGAGGCGTTGAGGGATGAAGAAAATTCTGTATATACTGCAGGCATGACGGATAAGGCAAGTGAGGGTGAACTTAGTCTGCTGCAGGAGACAATGCAGCAGAAAACCGATATAGCAAATGCACCGGCATCACTTATCGGAAGAACGGTAAGACAGCAGAATCTGCTCACATTAAATGAACTTCATGCAGCGGCTTCAAGCGAGACGTATGGCAGACAGCAGTATGGACAGATTTATGAGATGGTTTCAACGCAGGCAGATGCATTTTATGGGGATTCTATTCAGAAAGCGTTTGCAAGTGTTCCAAATCTTCTTAAAGAGCTTGGCATGGAAGATACAAATGCGAATGAGAGAGCAGTAAGAATATTGGGCTATAACGGTATGGAGATTACTGAGGAAAATGTACTTTCAGTCAAGGAATATGATACTGTTTTAAACAGAGTTATTGATAATATGAAGCCGTCAACTGTTCTTGAAATGATAAGACAGGGTGACAATCCACTTGATACTTCGATAAATGAACTTGACAGCAAACTTACGGCTATAAATGCATCTAAAGATTTGAGTTCAGAAGAAAAATACAGTAAATATCTTTGGCAGCTTCAGAAATCAGGTGACATATCTGAGCAGGAAAGAGAAGGTTATATTGGCATTTACAGACTTTTGAATAATATTGAGAAATCCGATGGTGCAGCTATAGGTGCTGTGTTGCAGACCGACAGGGAGATGACGCTTGGAAATCTTCTTACAGCGGTAAGAACGATGAAAAACCATGGAATAGATAAAAAGATTGATGATGATTTTGGAGGTCTTAAAGAACTTAATTACATGGCTTCATCAATAACAGAACAGATAGATACCGGATTTAATGCGGCGGATATGTCAAGTGACAGTTCAAAAGATGGGACTGACAGCAATGCATCACAAAAGGATAATACTGCGGGAAGATATTTTGATACACTTGTGTCCGATACACTGGATGAAATATCACCGTCAAAACTCAGTGAGATTTCAGATGGTGATGTTGAAAAGATGCTTGATACATCACTTGAAATGTTTGCACAGCAGGTAAAAGAAGCTGATACGGATAAAAATACGGAAAAAGCATATTATGATAAGAAAGCCGAAGATTTAAGGAATGTTGAGAGTGAGAGTGCCGAAGCTAAAAATATGCTTTCGGAGCTTGAGATACCTGCTACGATAGAAAATATTGAGGCGGCAGTGAATTATATAGAGAATTCATACAGTCCATTAAAAGAAAGTTATAAGAGGAAAAATGTGCTTGATGATGACGAGCAGGCAGAGTTCGATGAAGTTATAGACAGTGTGGCAGATGCACTTGGTTCTGAAGAAAGTATTCAGAAAAAATGCAAACAAGCCGAAAAATATATGGAAGATATATTAAACAAGTCATATGAAAAGCCGGATGCAGATTATGAAGATTTAGAAAAACTTAGAACACTCTCTAAGGGAATAAGCTTAAATATGTTTATGACAGAAAGAAGAAGTTATGATATTCCTATCAAAACAGGAGATACCATAACAAACATGAACGTTACACTTATAGCAAACGGTGATGAAAAAGGAAAAGTGAAAGTTAGTATAAGCGGAAATGATACCGATAGTGATGAAGTCTCAGCTTTAGGTGATGTTAGTATAGAACTTAAAGTGACAGGAGACGCATTGAAAGGTTATGTTTTTGCAGGGGAAAGACATGGCTATGAACTTTTGAAAGATTCATCAGAGATGCTTTTAGAGGGATTAAAAGCCGGTGGATTTGACGTAAAAAACATATCATATGGAATGAACAGAGTTTCAGGAACAGGTGGATTTGTGGCAGGTGAAAGTGATGCAGATACATCAAAACTTTATAAAGCGGCAAAGATTGTTACGGCACACCTCGTATCGGTGATTAAACAGTAAAAGATTGGTGTGACAGTGGGATATATCAAAGAAAGGAAAGGGAAACTTCATGAAAATAAATCATAATATATCAGCTCAGCTTGCAAATGTAAATTTAAAAAAGAATAATGACAGATTGTCATTGAGCATGCAGAAATTGAGTTCAGGTTACAAGATTACAAAGGCAGCAGATGATTCGGCAGGTCTTGCTATTTCAAATAAAATGCGTACACAGATACGTGCACTTGATCGTTCTGCACAGAACGCTGAGGATGGTGTTTCTATTATTGAATCAGCAGACGGAGCACTGGCAGAAATTCACAGTGTATTACAGCGTGTGCGTGAGCTTTGCGTGCAGAATGCAAATGATACATATACATTGGAAGACAGAAAGACATCGCAGGAGGAGATAGACCAGCTTATGGATGAGATAGATCGTATCTCAAGTACAACTGAATTCAATGGAAGAAGTCTTTTTGACGGTTCTGCATCAAGAACAATAGCGAGCAGTGTCGATGGGGTAAAAGCTTTGTCTGTATCAATGGAGGCAACATCAGGGACATATACTATTACAAAGGCTGAAAGTGGAACATGCGGTAAAGTGGCTGGAGTTTTGAAAGGGGTTACATTCCCGGCTGCCGCTGATAAATCAATAAGCATAAATAGTGAAACAATTGCAATAAATAAGGGTGATTCGAAAGCTGATGTTGAGAAAAAGATTGTTTCAGCATGTTCCAGCATGAATCTTTCTTACGACACGGCAAAAGAAACTGTGACCTCTAATGTTGCAGGTTATGATTACTATGTACAAGTAGGATTTGCTGACGGAAGCAAATCTAAACTTGATGATGGAAGAGGAACGGATGCAAAGGTAGAATTAAAGACTGTACAAACCGGAGTGGGATTTACAGCAAATGCAAAAGTAAGCGCATCAGGAAATAAAATAAACATCATAGATAATGATGGATTTGAGATGAATGTTGAACTTCCGACAACTGATGGAAGTTCTAAGACATACAATAACATTTCTTTTGATGTCTATGATGCCGGATTTATGACAATTCAGATTGGAGCAAATGAGCATCAGACACTTGATATGGATCTTCCGACAGTTTCATGTGATGTTCTTGGTCTTAGAAATGAAGATGGTAAAAATCTGTTAAATGTTTGTACGAATTATGGTGCATCTACCGGAATTGCACTTGCCGATTCAGCAATCAGACAGATATCGTCAGCCCGTGCAGAGCTTGGTGCATATCAGAACCGTCTTGAGACGACAGTTTCAAGTTTGAATGTATTTGGTGAGAATATGACAGAGTCAATGTCCAGAATTATTGATACTGATATGGCAAGTGAGATGACAGAATATACGCAGCTTACAGTATTGCAGCAGGCATCAACATCAATGCTTTCACAGGCAAACAACAGACCTCAGACGATTATGAGCCTGCTTCAGGGAATGTAGAATTGAGATATTCCCAGTACAACGAAAATTAAACTTTTGCTATATTATGGTGTTTCAAATTATTACCGACAGTGTAAAAGCTGTCGGTAAAATTATATAAACAAATATAAAGCTGTTGGGGCCAAAAGGTATTTTGAGCCCTGCAATCATATAAAAAGAGAGGGTGATACAAAATTGACAACAGAAGAAAAGAGACGATTTACGGCAAGAATATCACAGGCAAACAAAAGCGAACTTGTAGTGATTGTTTTTGAAATGTTTGATTATTGCATAGAGCAGGCGGAGGATGGATTTAAAAGTGGAGACTTGCAAAAAGCAGAGAAGTATCTGAAAAGTGCAAAAGGCTGTGTAAGTGAACTCAGAGGAAGTCTTGACCTCAAATATGAACTTTCCTACAATTTGCACAATATATACTCATTTGTAAATAAACAGCTCACGGCATCAATAGTTAAGAGAGAACCTGTAAATTTGAATAATGTCAAAGAAAATATGGGAAAACTTTGCAAGGCATTTGAAGAGGTGGCAAAACAGGATACGTCGAAATCAGTAGTACAAAATTCACAGCAGGTATATGCCGGACTGACTTATGGAAAAGGAACACTCAATGAGGTGTTTATGGATAATGAGGCGGCAAGGGGCTTTAAGGCTTAGTGGGCTTTTGATAAGTGAATAACGGACGCATGGGGAACGGACGCATGAGTAACGCAGGAAACGGTTATATATTTTTGCCCGGGGACGGCTCTCGCCTTGGAGAATGCCAGTAGCAGTACATAAGTCAGCATAAATACGCTGACTAAGTACTGACTGCCATTCAACACCCCTTGTCAAAGATATATAACCGTTTCCTGCTGTTTTCTCATAAGTATTCTACAGTATTACATTCATTTATAAAAAATCCCTTATTTATTTGATAATCGTTTTAGAGGTATAATAATTGTTTTATCAAAAATCTCTTATTTATTTGGTAAGTATTTTAGTAGTATAATAAATGTTTTATTAGAAACAATTTTTGCGTTAAGATAGTTTTATTTTAATATCTTATATATTCTTTTTAATTTCTTCTGCAACTGTTTCTCCGTCTGTGCTTTCTCCCTGCTGCCAGTTAATGTTGATTTTATCGTTGTTCATTCTTGGAATGAGGTGTACATGGAGGTGGAATACTGTCTGTCCTGCTGCCTCGCCGTTATTCTGGAGTACGTTTAAGCCGTCGTAGTTATATGTTTCTTTGATAGCTTTTCCGCATTTTTTAGCTATGGCAAATATTTTTTCACCGTATTCCTCAGGGAGTTCAAAGAGGTTTGCTGCATGTGTTTTTGGAAGTATGATGGCGTGTCCTTTGGCTGCAGGTGCGGCATCAAGAATTACTTTAAAGTCATCATCTTCATAGATTGAGTTTGTTGGAATCTGTCCGTTTGCAAGTTTACAAAAAATACAGTTGTCGTCGATATGTTTTTTCATTTTAAAAGCTTCCTTTCTTATTTTTATAAAATTATAAAAGTTAAAAATTAAATATTCTGTCAAATGATTTGAGTATGTTAAAGTTGCCTTTAGCTGTGAGTGAACCCGCCATAAATGCATCCTGAAGACTTACCTCACCGGAAATTATTCTGTCTATAACAATGTGGTTTGATTTTATTGTGGCTGTGGCGTCCTCTTTTTCACCGTAGTAGCAATTTAGTTTTGAATTATCCATATCAAGGACGAGTGTACGATTTTGGTCTGATATAGATAGAGCAAATGATAATGCCATGCCTGGGATAGGATTAAAATGCGATTTAAATGCATTTATATATTCATCATCGCTGTTTGCTTTGTTTAAAATGTTTGAGATAAGAGCAGAGGTATCAATATCGGACTCCTGATTATCTGTACTTGAATTAGAGAAAAGGCTGTCTGAACCGTTTTTTTCTACATCTGCCTCATTTGCTGAGTCATCATCCATGAGATTTTTAAATAACTGCGTAAGTTCTTCAATATCTTCTTTCTGCTTTTTTACATAATTGTCATCAGAGACATACATGGAAAGTTCCTCACTTTCCTGAGGTGTGAGTGTCATTGGTTTTACAGTCTGTGATGTCTCTATAACGGCATTGCTGCTTGATGGAAATGTGACTAATTTTTTAGTAAATGTGCGGTAAAAGTTCTCTGTTTTTTTCTCTATAAGCATTCCATAATTTGGGTCAGTCTCAAAATCTACTGAATTGCTGACGTATGCGCATATACCGTCGCAAGCTATACCACCAAGAATTTCCCAGGATTTTGTGATACTTTGCTGTGCTTCTTTTTCACCGTATGTAGTGGAGAGAACAACAGGCATCATATATATTTTTTCAATGATTTCTTTGTCTCCGTAAAGCCAGCAGGCATCGAGAAACTGTTGTAAAAGTCCGCCGATTCCAAACCATTCCACTGAAGCTGCAATAACTATGGCATCGGCTTCTTTAAGAGTTTTTGGAAGTACGGATATACCTCTTTTATCTTCATATAAATTGTATTTATTTACATTTACATTCAATTCATCAAAAACTTTTGAAATTTTGTCCATGACATAAATGGTAGGGTCATCTATAAGACCTCGTCCACCGTAATAAATATTTATCGTTGTCATAATTCTCCTCATTTCTATATATTAGGCAGTTATTTTGAAACATTTCTTTTTTCTTTGACTGTCCGTATTGAATAAATTATAAAGGAAATCAAAAATCCCGAAATAAAACCGCCTACATGTGCTGCATTATCTACACCCTGGCTAGAAAAACCACTATATAAGCTTAAAAATGCAATAAATATTATTTTTTTCAGATCAAGGTTATGCTTGTGAAAATATTTGACTAAAATAATAGCAGTCATGCCGCCTATTATGCCAAAAATAGCACCTGATGCTCCAACTGACTGAACATAATTGTTTTTTGACATATTATAAAACATTGAAGTCAGACCTGCAATAATACCTGATGAAAAATAGACTATAATATAATTCATGCGTCCGATTGCAAGTTCAAAATAACTTCCTATAAATAAAAGAACAATCATATTATTGTATATATGGTCGATTCCTGCATGTACAAACATACATGTCAGGAGACGATAAAATTCACCGTGGTTTATGACAAGAGTCCAGTCAAGTGCCAGTTTATCACTTATGTCATCAGAACCGGGAGGCGATAAGATTGATATGACAATAAATATTATGACATTGAGAACAATAATTCCAATGTTCATAACAGCCAGCCGTACATTGACTTCTTTGTCAAAGATAGATGTGCTGTCATTTAAATCTGATTTTTTTGAAGTATGAAGGAGCATATTTTCGATGGGTTCTCTAAGTACAAGAAAATCATCACATGCAGTTTCAAATATCATAAGTCTGTTTGCACACGGAACTATCCGCCAATAACTTACATTATTACTAAGTAGTCGTTTTATACAATTGTCATCATCACTTATGATAATGTATAAAAAACGGTATCGTAAACAATTATTGTTTTGGATAAAGTTTCTTATCTGTAAAGAAATATTCTCAAATTGTTCTTTGGTATATATATTTCCGGATTGTTCATCTACGGTTACTATAGCGAGTGTGCTTTCAGCACTCGTTTTTACGTTTAGAAAAATTCCGGGTATATTTAATGTTATTTTTTGATATTGCATCAGACTGAAAATTTCATTCAGTGAATTTATCATAAAAACAAAACGCTCCTTATCATCAACATATTATCTATAATAGCATAACAAACATGTATGGTCAAAAATATTATGGGACTTAACGCTGTCACTATTTGTTGATAAGCAGACGCAAATTGTCGAAAAATTAAGCTATATGACGCATGATTAAGGTGGAAAAGCTATTAGCGGCGGTTTAATATATATATGGTACCAAAATTGAAGATTAACATGATTGGAGGGAAAACATGACGTATTTTCTAAAAAATTATGATGGTGTGCTTCTGATGCTTATAGCAGGAGGAGTGACTATACTTATAAAAAGTGTAGTTGCATATATATATACGGGGCTTTTACATCAGGCACAACAGATTTCTACGACAAAGAATAAATGGATGCGCAATATGGTGTGCAAATATGAAACTACATATAAGATGAATCTTAAAATAAATGATACTAAAAGTCTGGTTCTTATGCAGATGAAAGATGTAAAATACGCAGGGATAAGTCTTTATAATTTGAAGAACACAGGAATTTACGGTTTTGCATTTACGGGAATAATCTATACTGTATATATGATAGGCGGATTTTATGAAAAATTTAACAGAGAGTGGTACATAAAAATGTCTGCTGTTATGCTCATAGTAACCTTTGCAATATGGGTTTCTGAACTGTTTTTACAGTTAAATCAAAAGGATGAGCTGCTTGAGGCACAGTTATATGATTATCTGGAAAACACACTTGAACCACATCTTAGCAGAGGAGTTTTACAGACTAAAAATCAGAATGAAGCAATATCACAGATATCTGACGATAAAGCGGTTAAAGAAAGCAGAGCAGAAGAAAATGTTGAAATTTTGGCAGGAAGAAATAATAAAAGTGAAAATAATGAATACGGGCAGGAAGAACTTGAGCTGTTCAAAGAAGTAATGGAGGGAATTTATGGAGAAGAAATATAGCATTTCAGATGCTTCAAGACAGGTTGAGGTTGAAAATCACGTTTTAAGATATTGGGAGGAGGAGCTTGGATTAAATATACACAGAAATTCCAAAGGGCATAGATTTTATACCGACAGAGATATAAAGGTGTTGAGGGATGTGAAGGATTTAAAAGAACAGGGATTTTTGCTTAAAGCTATAAAATTGATTGTACATGATATAGATAATATAAGAAAGATGAATCCAAATGAGTTGTACAAGCTTAGGGAGGAATTGAATCAGAAGGTACAGGAAGAAGAAAATGTACCACGGAAAAATGCAAATGATAACGTCGTGGTTGCAATAAATCCATCTGCGGTAAAAACAGTGAGAACAAATGCAACGCATGAGATTTCGGCAGACTCAGAGGAAAAAATTAGAAAATTCGAGATGTTTTTGAGAAAAATGATAACGAAAGTAGTAGAGGAAGGGCAGAAGGAATCTGAGGAACGAATATCAGAGAATGTATCAACAAAGTTAATGAAAGAACTTAACTATATAATGATGCAAAAAGACGAGGTATCAGTACAGCAGACAAAACTGCTTGAGGAAATTCTGGACAAGCTTAAAAAGCAGGGGGTAGAAGAGGTTGCGGCAACATGCCAGATAAAGCAGATTAAAACGAAGGAAAAACCGGACAAAAAGAATAAAGAAAAAAACAAGACAAAGAGAGGGCTTAGAATTTTTGGATGAAAGCTGCATGGAAATAAAACAGTAAATAGTATCAGCCGGGGCAAAGTTTTTTGACCCCGGTAAAAAAGATTATCAGGTCTTCGTTTTTAGTGTATAATAACCTGAAATCAGGCAATAAAAAAATAAAATAAAAAAGTTGAAAAAAAGTGTTGACATATGTAAATCTGTTTGATATAGTATAGAAGTCGCGTGAGACAAGCGAGACAAACGAAAGGGATCTTAGCTCAGCTGGGAGAGCATCTGCCTTACAAGCAGAGGGTCACAGGTTCGAGCCCTGTAGGTCCCATTGCAACACTTTTAGTTGCTACAATTTAATATGGCGGGATAGCTCAGTTGGCTAGAGCACACGGTTCATACCCGTGGTGTCGTGGGTTCAAATCCCTCTCCCGCTACTTCAAATCCTCTGAATATTTTCAGAGGATTTTTTGTGTAACAGGAAAAGATGTGAACTGCAAATAGTTTTTAATAAAAGGAGTTAAAATATGAGAGTTGGAATGGGATATGATGTTCATAAATTAGTTGAAAATCGTGATTTGATACTTGGCGGCGTAAAAATTCCTTATGAGAAAGGTCTGCTTGGACATTCTGATGCGGACGTTTTACTTCATGCCATTATGGATGCATTGTTGGGCGCAGCGGCACTTGGAGATATAGGAAAACATTTTCCGGATACGGATGACAGATATAAAGGAATTTCAAGTATTAAACTTTTAAGTGAAGTCGGAAAACTTCTCGATGAAAAATGTTATATTATAGAAAATATAGACGCTACTGTAATTGCTCAGCGTCCGAAATTAAGAAATTATATTGACGAAATGCGTAAAAATATCGCACAGACACTCGGAATTGATATAGAGCAGGTCAATGTCAAAGCAACGACAGAAGAGGGGCTTGGCTTTACAGGAAGCGGAGAGGGAATATCTTCTCAGGCAATATGTTCATTGTCTTCTATGTATGACTATTCTGTTGATATGACAAAAACGCACCCGACAGGATGTGCCGGGTGCAAGGGCTGTACTAACAAAAATTAGTCTATTGCATTATTTAATATGCGTCTGAAAACAGGTGCAATTTGGGCGGCAACAATGGCTTTTATCGTGTCAAGCACTATGAATGGTAAGAAGCCTGCGATAAATGCCGCCTTTAAATTTATTCCGCCGATAATCATTATCCATATAGAACCAAAAACATCAACAAATACAGCCGATATAATTGCTGCTATGGTAAATGAAATTCTGTTATATTCGCGCTTGCAGAATATAGGTAAAAGAATTGCAATAATAACAAATGCGAAAGAGTATCCGCCGTACTGGCCAAATAAATAACCTATACCGCCCTGACCGCCTATAAAGACAGGAACACCTACAGCACCGAGAAGAAGCCAGACAAGAGATATAAGGAATGACTGTTCAAGTGCAAAAACCAGTCCAATCAATGTTACGACAAAGTTGAGTGCCGTGATATGTGAACCATTTGGAAGTGGTATGCTTATGTAGGCAGATACACAGAGTACTGCGGCAAAAAGTGCCATAAGTACGAGATTTTGAGTTGCAAATGTGTTTTTGTTTCTGGTAATAGAATTGTTCATTTTTATCCTCCGTTTTATACAATTATTTTTAACTGCAAATGAAAGTATATATTTAAAAATAAAGGTTGTCAACCTTTATTTGAATATGGTTGACAAACAAGGTGCATCAAATATATACTGTTATAGTAGTTTTTTAGAAAAAGAAAAGAGGTTTATCGTGCATAAAAATTGTGGAAGAATAAGAAATTACTTTGCTGCTTTGTCAAAGCCTGAAGGTTTTGAAAATTGGGTGATAGCAAAGGTAGAGATAAAAGCGGCTGTCACTGCCGATGAATTGGATAGCGATGTAAGCAGTAATGAAATTAATGTACAGATAAAAAAGAAGAAAAAGAATTATGCATTGATTATTGTTGAAGATAATATTGTAAGTTTTGAAGTTTATCTAATCAGAATAATGAACAAAAGCAATGACAGATTTAATACGTCATCATCTGAAAGCGGTAAAAAGAACAAAGCAGATTTTTTGCAATATCTCTCTGATGAAAATATGTTTTTGGATAATACAATTTCCTTTAATAAAGATGAGATAACGGAATTTGTGTGTGATGTCGGGGACGGCAATCCGATTCACAGAACCGAAAATGCAGTTGTTCCGGGACTTTTAATGTTTGATGGGTTATTAGAGTTGTACAGTGTATTATCGTGTGAAATTAAATATATACTGCCTGTTTTTGAGGGGGAAAAGATTGAAATTTACAGGAAAGCTGACGGACTGGAAGCGTGGATATGGCGTGATGCCGACAAAAAAGATGCGGGATATGTAAAGGTGTTTGAGACAAAATATTAGGCAGAATGTCAACAGTTTGGCACACAAGGTACAAAAGATAAAATTCAGAATAGAGGGTTAACTTATTATGGCTTATATATTAGATGGATTGAGAAGTTATATAGGAATAGAAAACAGTATGTATCGTCATGTATCTGCTGAAGAACTGGGAGCAAAAGTTCTTGATGCGTTGTCTGATAAAACAGGGATAAAAAAGGCAGATTGCATAATAGCCGGGAATGGTGTCGGTGCAGGAGGAAATATATCAAGAGTAATGTCATTATCTTCTGTTTTCGGTGTCGGGACACCGGCATTTACAATAGACCTTCAATGTGGTTCGGCTTTGGAGAGTATTGCAGTTGCGGCGGCAAAGATAGATTCAGGACAGGCAGACATAATAATTGCGGGAGGATTTGAAAGCAGTTCTACTGCACCTAAGAGAGCATACAATGAGAATCATCCTGACTATGAAAAATATGGGGACGATTGGTATAAAGTTGCCAAGTTTGTTCCTGATGAACACAGGCAGCAGGCTATGTTAGAAGGTGCGGAAAGAACCGCAGTATCAGAAAAGATTACAAGGGAACAATTAAACAGGTGGGTTTTAAGAAGTCACGAACTTGCAAAAAAAGCAAGGGAAAGAGGTGTTCTTAGCGATATAACCGTGGAAATTCTTGAAGGATGTAACAGGGATGAGGGAATAAGAGACAGAATGGGCGAGAAGCTATTAAACCGTCTGCCGGCAGTTTTGAAAGAAGGAAAGATAATTACGGCAGGTAATGCCTGTCTTACAAATGATGGAGCAGCTTTTCTTGTGTTATGTTCGGAGAGATATTTGATGGAAAATAAACTTAAACCGATTGGAAAATTTGTTGACATAGCCGAGGTGGGAACCAACCCGGGGCAGAGTCCTAAATCATGCATAGCTGCCATAGAAAAGCTGTTGAAAAAGAATGATATGTTGCCCGGTGAGATAGATATATATGAGTGTAATGAGGCTTTCGCCGTAATAGATGAGTTGTTTGCAAGAAAATATCCTGATGAGATTGAGAAATACAATATATTTGGAGGTGCTCTTGCGTATGGTCATCCGTATGGTGCATCGGGGGGAATAATAACGCTTCATGCTTTGAAAGCACTTGAAGAAAAAAGCGGTAAGTATGCGGTTTGTGCTGTGGCGGCAGCAGGGGGAGTAGGAAGTGCGATATTGATAAAGAATGTAGAATAAATAGAAAGAAATAAAATTAAAATATGATATTGTCAGGGAAAGGGCAGTAATGAAGTGAAATGAGGATTATTATGAATTATTACAAAATGATATGTGAAAAAGAACCGGAGAAACTTGCTATTGTTGAAGACGGAATACCATATACATACGGTGAACTTATACAGGTAATCGATGAGGTTTCTGCAAATCTGTCATTAAATGAGGATAAAATGTATGGTTTAGTCAACAACGGAACATGGAAGAAAATCGGTGAAGATGAAAAAAATGGGAAAAAAGTATATACAATAAAAAGCAGGTCATTTCTTGAGCAGTTGATATTGTTTATTGCGTGTAATAAAATCGGAATTATACCTATGATTGTTCAGCACGACATAACGGAACTTCCCAAGATAACAGAAATACCGGATGAAGTCTGCATGGCTGTTATGACATCGGGAACGACAGGAATACCGAAAATTCTTTATAGAACTTATGAGAGCTGGTGTGATTTTTTTCCTATTCAGAATGAAATATTTGGGATAAATGAAAAAAGCAGGATGTTTGTTCAGGGAAGTCTGGCTTTTACCGGCAACCTGAATCTTATTATGGCTCAGCTTTTTGCCGGTGCAGTTACTATTGTGGAAAACAAGTTTAATCCTAAAAGGTGGGAAAAAGCTGTAAAACATTGGGATGTGGATGTTATTTATCTTATTCCGTCAAAACTAATGTGCATACCGGATTGTTTTAATGAGAAGAATGTTAATATAAAAATGATTTTGTCAGGTTCGCAGAGTCTTGGAAAAAAAGATGCCGAAGCATTAAAAAAAATTTTTCCGAATACTAAAGTCATTTTGTATTATGGTGCAAGTGAACTGAATTATATTTCGTATGTGACCGATGAAAATATGAATACAAAGAGGAATCTTATCGGAAAACCATTTCCAAAGGTCGATGTGAGTGTTAAAGACGGAGAGATTTATGTTACAAATGATTTCCATGTTTATGGAGTAAAATGTCCGTTTTCTCTAAAGGATAGAGGATATTTTGATGATGACGGAAATCTTTATTTTGAGGGGCGTTCCGATGATATAGTAGGAATAAGGGGGAGAAAGGTTTCAAAGGCGAAAATTGAGGCAGCTATATGTGAATATGACAATGTAAGTGAAGCGGCGGTTGTTTTGGAGAAAGAAAAGGATATACTTACCGCATATGTTTCAGTCAAAGAGGGCGTAAGAGAAAGTATTTTTAATAATGAAAAATCATGTGCAGAGTTTGAGCAGGGGATATATAGATATATAAGGAAAAAACTTGCACATTTTGAGATGCCAAGGAAGATTATTATTCTTAAAGAGATGCCACATAATGTGGATACAGGAAAAATTGATATAAAATCATTGAAGTAGATACAAAGTTTTTTATATTTGTTCGCAGCCTTCCTGATATATAGTTTTTTATAAAGCAACGTATTGGTTGATAACAGTTTACTGTATCATCACTGTTTTGGTTTCATGAAGTTTTATGGCAATGAAAGTTAAGTTTATTATTTTTGTTTTACGGTTACGGTGCAGATTGCCTTGGCACCATCTTCAGATACAGTAATGATGGCGGTACCGACTTTTTTCGCTCTGATTATACCTTTTTGGCTGACAGCAGCAACAGATGTTTTTTTAGAAATCCATTTAGGAGTGTTGCCTGATGATACATTGGCAACTAAAGTTATTTCATCACCCGGTTTTAGTGTTACGGATGTTTTGCTTAATTTTATGACAGGCGGTTTTACAGTTACTTCACATATTTTTTTGATACCGTCTACAGTTGCCGTTATAAGTGCCGTACCGTGTTTCAGTGCTGTGACATATCCGTTTTCATCTACATTTGCAACACTTGTTCTGTTTGATTTCCACACAGGATTTATTTTTGATGAAACTTCAGCGGTTATTTTTGCGGATTGTCCTCTGTACATGCTTAATGAAGAAGGATTAAGTTTGACAGTCGGAGTTTTAACTTTTACTTTGCATTGGACTGTTGTGCTATCTGCCTTGACAGATATTATTGCATCGCCCGGTTTGCAACCTGTGACGGTACCGTTTTCATCGACAACAGCAACACTTGTCTTATTGCTTTTGTAAGTTATATCTCCTTTAGTTGAGGTTGTGACATTTAACTTGAACGATTCATTATGTTCAATGGAAATTGATTTTTCAGATAAAACTATTTTTGTTTTTGTCACCGTGATTTTACAGCTTATCTCAGTTCGTTTATCCTTTACATTTATTTTGCATGTACCGGGGGACTTTGCCGTCACTTCGCCTAATGATGTGACTGAAGCGATTTTACTGCTTGTACTTTTAAATGTCGGAATACTGCCGTTTGAAGAAACAGCGGCAAGATAAAAAGAGTCACCTATTTTCAATGTCTTTTGGTAACATGAAAGTAAAATAATGGGGTAGTTTGATGCAGCGTTTACTTTTACATTGTATGGAATACAAGAAATTAAAATAGCTGCAAGAGTTAACAGGTTTAAGAATTTTTTGTTCATAGTCCCCTCCTTACCGGAAGGCTGCGATAAATGTATCGTAAATGCCATTTATGAAAAAGTCAATGCGTGAATTGAAATATTGTAGGAATTTACAAAAATGTTTAGTTGATTTTGTGGAAAATAGACAAGTGTAAGAAAATGTGATACAATTATTCAGAGCATTTAAATGTATCAGTAAATGTATCAGATATAAATGACAGAAATCGGAGGGCTAATGATGGACAAAATTAAAATGACAACTCCACTTGTAGAGATGGATGGGGATGAAATGACACGCATACTTTGGAAGATTATCAAAGATGAGCTTTTACTTCCATATATAGATTTAAAGACAGAATATTATGATCTTGGTCTTGAACATCGTAATGAGACAGATGACAAGGTTACAATAGAGTCTGCAGAAGCTACTAAAAAGTATGGTGTTGCAGTAAAATGTGCAACTATCACACCAAATGCTGCCAGAATGACAGAGTACGATCTTAAAGAGATGTGGAAGTCACCAAATGGTACTATCAGAGCTGCTCTTGATGGAACAGTATTCCGTGCACCTATTCAGGTTAAGGGAATTGCTCCTTGCGTAAAGAACTGGGAGAAGCCTATCACACTTGCAAGACATGCATACGGTGATGTTTATAAAAATACAGAGATTAAAGTTCCGGGAGCCGGAAAAGCAGAGCTTGTATTTACAGGTGAGGACGGAAAAGAAATCCGCAAGACAATTCAGGAATTTACAGGTCCCGGAATCATTCAGGGAATACATAATACAGACAAATCTATCACAAGTTTTGCAAAAGCATGTTTCAATTATGCTCTTGATACAAAACAGGATTTATGGTTTGCGACAAAAGATACAATTTCAAAGATTTATGACCACAACTTCAAAGATATATTTAATGATATTTATGAAGCTGAGTACAAAGATAAATTTGAAGCAGCCGGCATAGAATATTTCTATACACTTATTGATGATGCGGTTGCCCGTGTTATGAAAGCAAAGGGCGGATTTATCTGGGCATGTAAGAATTATGACGGTGACGTTATGAGTGATATGGTATCATCAGCATGTGGTTCACTTGCCATGATGACATCTGTACTTGTATCACCTACAGGAGTTTATGAGTATGAGGCTGCTCACGGAACAGTTCAGAGACATTATTATAAACATCTTAAAGGTGAGGAGACATCTACAAACTCAGTTGCAACAATATTTGCATGGTCAGGAGCACTTCGCAAGAGAGGTGAACTCGACAATATTCCTGAACTTATGACATTTGCAGACAAACTTGAAAAAGCAACACTCGGAACTATTGAGTCAGGAAAGATGACTAAAGACCTTGCGCTTATCACAACACTTGAAGATGTGACAGTATTGAACAGTCAGGACTTCATTAAGGCAATCAGAGAAAATCTTGATAAAGAACTCGCTTAGTATAAACTATACTAAATAGTATATATATCATACGGTTTTAGGTAGATTGAACCGGATGAGACAGCGGTTATTATTGAAAATGTGTTATTGATATGAAAAACGGCACCCTATGAATTTTTGTGTTCTGAGGGTGCCTGTTTTAAAAGTAAAGGAGGTTTTTTTATGAGTTTTGGTGTGGATGAAAAAATATTTGAGGGGAAAGTTGAACTTCCTTCATGTGCGTTTACTCATGGGGCAAAATTTCATTCAGATGATGTTTTTGCAACAGCATTTCTTCAAATGATAAAACCTGATATACAAATTATAAGAGGGTTTGAGGTACCAAAAGATTTTGACGGAATAGTTTACGATATAGGAAGAGGAAAGTTTGACCATCATCAGGATGACAAAGAATATAGGGAAAACGGCTGCCCTTATGCAGCGTTTGGTCTTTTGTGGAGAGAATTCGGAGCACAGTGTATTGGTGAGGAAGAGGCGCTAAGATTTGATGAGAAATTTATACAGCCGCTTGACGAATCAGATAATACAGGCTGCGACAATGACATAGCAAAGATTATTTCTGAATTTAACCCGGGCTGGGATTCGGAGCCGGATTATGACAGTTGCTTTGAAAAAGCCGTTGAATTTGCAAAAGTTATTCTTGTAAATCACTTTAATGCGGTTGCGGGGGTTTTAAGGGCAGCCGAACTTGTCAAGGCTGACATGGAAAAATGTGATGGTGAGATACTTATATTATCAAAATTTGTACCGTGGAAAAGTGTTGTTATAGACAGCGGTTACAAGTACGTTGTATATCCGTCAAATAGAGGTGGATACAGTATTCAGGGGGTGCCGGTGAGCACTGAGGATAATACTTTGATATGCGATTTTCCAAAATCATGGTGCGGAAAGGAAGCAGATGAGCTTAGAAAGATAAGTGGCATAAAAACACTTAGATTTTGTCATCCAAATGGTTTCCTGGCAGCAGCAGAAACTCTTGAAGACGCTGTTAAGTCAGCAAAACTTTCATTGGAAATTGGTATTGGCGGCATAAATATTTTAACACAGGAATAAATAGGGCAAATAAGCATCAGTATAAATTGTAAATATAAAAAATGTCAGGGTCAAATTAATGATTAGTTTTGACTCTGACATTTTTATTTATTTTGTTGCGTTTACAATAGCATCTATTGCCTGGTCAAACCAGTTTACATCAAGGCTTTCAACATCACCGGCATCACTTGCGGCAGCTATTGCAGGTGTCATAGGTATCTGACCGAGTACAGGAAGTTTGTACACGGCTGCTACTTCTGCAAGGTGGCTTTTTCCGAATACTTCTATGTGTTTGCCACAATCAGGACATTCTACATAACTCATATTTTCGATAATACCGATAATAGGAACATTCATCATCTGTGCCATTTTTACGGCTTTTGCAACTATCATTGAGACAAGTTCCTGAGGAGATGTCACAATAACGATTCCGTCAACGGGAATTGATTGGAATACAGTAAGTGCTACATCACCGGTTCCAGGAGGCATATCTACAAACATATAGTCTACATCAGTCCATATTACGTCCTGCCAGAACTGTTTTACAGTACCCGCAATAACAGGACCACGCCAAATAACAGGGTCAGTAGCATCATCAAGGAGAAGATTTACTGACATTGTCTGGATACCTGTCTTTGAATACACCGGATAAATTCCGCTTTCGTCACCTCTTGCACGCTCGGTGATACCAAATGCTTTAGGAATTGAAGGACCGGTAATGTCGGCATCAAGGACAGCCGTATGGTAGCCTTTTTTTTGGAAGTTTGCGGCAAGCATTGAAGAAATCATTGATTTGCCAACACCGCCTTTTCCGCTGATAACGCCAATTACTTTTTTAATTGAGCTTTTTGGATTTGGTTTTTCTATAAAACTTTTTGGGTCGCGGCTTGCGCATGCTTCACCGCAGCTTGAACAGTCATGATTGCAATTTTCACTCATAATAATCCTCATTTCTGCACACATATCTGTTTGTTTATGATGTTGTCAGGAATGTGAACGAAAGTAAAGTCGTATCGCTTTATATCTGTGCTGTGTGCTTTATTCTAGATATAAAGTTCCTGAATAACTAACTATGTGATAAAGTATATCATTTTAAATTTTAGGTGTCAAAAAGCTTAAAAAGTCATAAAAACGGTGTGTGCATCATATATTTATATCATGATGCAAGGGGCAAAAAATAGATGGCGATGTATGTTTTGGCAGGAATTGTTATCTGAAGGCTTGGCAGGATTGCAGTGTATACGTATAAATGTGATCTATTGCAAAAGCTATTGCTGTGGCATGTGGCAGAAGGAGTGTGGATGTCACAGCCGACTCTGATTTCAGTGACTGGGAATATTTGATTGATGGAGGCAGGTTATGAGTCAATATAAAAGAATGGTTTCTTATTTATACAAATACATAAATGGTGCAAAAAGCCAAAATACAGGATTTGTAAGGATAGAACTTATGGATAAGCAGTGCCGTTTTACAGTTCAGATGCGTATGATACCGTTTGAAGTATATCCAAAAGTGTATCTTTATATTCAAAAAGAGCGTGGGGCAAAGTGTATAGAAGTTTCTGACATGGGGGTAAAATCAGGAAATCTTGTAAGCAGATTTATGCTGAACCGGGAAAATATTGAACAGACCGGGTATTCATTTGATGATATTGATGGATTGATAGTGTATATCGGTAAAGAAATGTTTTTTGCAACTTCCTGGGTGAAAGACGAGGTAAAATTAGGTGAGATGGAAATTTTTTCACCGACAGGAAAAAAGGAAAATATATTTAAAACGGACAAATTAAGAGAGGATGCTTTTAACAGTGAGAAAATTGAAAAGGACAGTAACAAAGAGAATGGAACTGTCAGTCTTTCAGGTGAAACAGCAGAGAATAATAATGTTGAAGTCCATAACGGTAACGTAGCAGATATAAATGACAGTGCCGGAAGTGTGAATGGGGCTTTTGAAACTGAAAAATTTAAAAGTGATAACAATGAAAGTGCTGAGTCAGTGGATTTTGTGCAGGATGTTTCTAAAAAGGAGTCTGATGAAGAATTTGACCCCGAAAAAGTTATTATCAAGGCAAGCGTGTATGATGAGGGGGAAAAAGATTTTGGAGAGAGAATACTTAGTACGTTTCCGATAATGTATCCTTTTGTGTCAGGAATAATTGAGAAAAGTGTGCGTATAGAACTTAAAGATATAGGATGTCTTCCAATAAAAATGTGGGTGCTCGCCAATAATGCCTTTTTGCTTCACGGATATTGCAGTTACAGACATATTATTTTTGCAAAAATAAATACAGATGAAAAAGAAGTACAATATGCAATAGGTTCACCGGGCATTTATAATGAGTATGATGAGAAAATAGCCAGACAGCATGGTTTTATCTATTTTCAGCCGATAGGTGATGTCAAGGATGTATGCGGGGCATTTGGATATTGGATTCATCCGTTAAAATAGGTGTACAAAAAGTGGTCTTCCCATGAATTGTTTATTTTTGCAAATTCGTGAAGATAACCTTCCTGTTTAAAACCGAGTTTGTTTAGCAGGCGTATTGAACTTGTGTTGTCAGGCATAACATATGCTTCTATTCTGTGAAGCGGATAGTCAAAACAGACCTCGTGAAGAAGAAAATTTAATGCTTCTGTCATGTAACCTTTTTTAGTATAGTCTTTATCGAGCTTGTATCCAATCATACAGCTATTAAAGGCACCTCTTAAAAAATTGCTGAAACAAATAGTCCCGATAGGAAAATCGGGATTTTTTTTATCGAACATCCAGTAACGCATGTAATTATTCTTGAAAAAGCTGTTGTATTCGAGAGAGAGATTTGCGCGTTGAAATGATTCGGTATAAAATCTGTCACTTCTTGCAGGCTCAAGAGGTTCAAGGACATCCTTATTTTTCTTATAAAAATTTAAAACTGTGGGAGCCCATGAAGGCTGCAGTATATTTAAAATTAGACGGTCGGTCTGATAAAATACATTCATGATTAAACCTCGTTTTAATTAATTATAATTGCTTATATAATAAATATATTCTTAATTATAGAATAATGAATGTAAAAATGGAAGAGAAAAAGAATAGATTTTGCTGTGCATGTTCTAAAGCAAAGTTTATATCAATCTCTGCGTTAAAGTGGCCACAGCGAAAATAATTCTGGTGAAAAAATGATTGACAGTTATATGAATACATTGTATAATAGTGAAATGTGGCGTGTGACATGCTGAACCAAAGCCCCGGTAGAGCATCTACGCGCAGTATATTTAATTTATGTAGTAGATAAGATTCTAAGTGAATAAGTTAGGAGGTACTGGGATGAAGAGTTATATGGCTAGCCCATCCACAATTGAAAGAAAATGGTATGTAGTTGATGCTACAGGACATACATTAGGACGTCTTGCAACAGAAGTTGCAAATGTATTAAGAGGTAAGAATAAGCCTACTTATACACCACATATTGATACAGGTGATTATGTTATCGTTATCAACGCTGATAAGATTAAAGTAACTGGTAAGAAACTTGACCAGAAGATTTACTACAATCATTCAGATTATGTTGGTGGAATGAAAGAAACAACACTCAAGGAAATGCTCGCTAAGAAACCTGAGTATGTTATAGATCATGCAGTAAAAGGAATGCTTCCAAAGGGACCACTTGGTCGTCAGATGTTTACAAAACTTCATGTATATGCTGGTGCAGAGCACGGACATGAGGCTCAGAAGCCGGAAGTATTAGAAATCAAAGAGAGAGCATAATTGAGAGGAGGAAAATACAGTGGCAAACGCAAAATTTTATGGAACAGGTAGAAGAAAAAGCAGTATTGCTAGAGTATATTTAGTACCGGGTACAGGTAAAATCACAATCAACAAAAGAGACATTGATGAGTACTTTGGTCTTGAAACATTAAAAATTATCGTTCGTCAGCCACTTGAGGCTACAAACACAACAGATAAATATGACGCTATCATTACAGTACGTGGTGGCGGATTTACAGGACAGGCTGGAGCTATCAGACATGGTATCTCAAGAGCTCTCCTTACAGTAGACGGAGACTTCCGTCCAGCACTTAAGAAAGCTGGTTACTTAACTCGTGACCCACGTATGAAAGAACGTAAGAAATACGGTCTCAAGAAAGCTCGTAGAGCACCACAGTTCTCAAAGAGATAATATTTACAATTCAAAGCGTTTTATGGCGTTTCAAGAAAATATGTTACACCTCGGAATTTCGGTTCCGAGGTGTTTTTTGTATAGGCCTAGAGGCCTCATTTGCGAAATGTAGTTTCTCTTGGAGGAGAAATGGAATGTAGCAAATAAATAAACCACCTGCTATGTGGGTGGTGGAAAGAGCTTAAGCGATGTGCAATGATAAGCTCCTTTGTTATAATAATGATGGTCTGCCAACCACATTAAAAACAAAGGAGTTGTCCGTATGAACAACAATAACAGTTTATCACATACTACATGGAATTGTAAGTATCATATAGTTTTTGCACCAAAGTATAGAAGAAAGGTAGCGTATGGAAAGTTAAGAGAAGATATTCGCGATATTATTATAATGCTTTGTAAAAGAAAAGGTGTAAATATTATAGAAGGAGAAGTATGTCCAGATCATATTCATTTGCTTGTTGAAATTCCACCTAAAATGAGTGTTTCATATTTTATGGGATATCTAAAGGGAAAAAGTACATTGATGATATTTGAGAGACATACAAATTTAAAATATAAATATGGAAATAGACATTTCTGGTGTAGAGGATATTATGTTGATGCAGTAGGAAAAAATGCAAAGAAAATAGAAGAATATATTCGAAATCAATTACAAGAAGATTTGGAATATGACCAGATGACAATCAAAGAGTATGTTGACCCGTTAACGGGTGAGCCGGCAAAGAGGTCTTATAGGCCGCAAAGCAAACCAACGGCTAAGCCGGTGGTTGTGATTTATATAAAGTGTGATAAAATATATTATAATAGTTGAGTATTAAGTGTAATTAAGAAGCTATTTTCGTATTAATTAGAATGAAGAGATGTTTATATGACAACTGTAAGCACAAAGAGTGGTAGAATTATAAAAGTTGTATCCAGAGAAGAAGAGAAAAGTACATTGACAGAATCGGATAATGAAATGGACGAAAGAGCGGTTGAAGCTGTTAAGGCAGCAATAAATAAAGCTAAGATTTGCAAGAAACCTATAGCGGGTTATGACAAAGAAAAGAAACGGGCTTATGTAGAATATGCAAATGGGGAAAGAAAGTATGCAGAATAGAAAACCAATGATTCTTGTATTAGCAGGACCAAATTGCTCGGGAAAAAGTACAATAACCTCTTTTTTTGATAAAGTTGGTAAATATACTAATGCTGATGATGTTGTTGCGACTATAGGAATGAATAATATGGAAGCAGCTGTTATGGTTGACAGGATGAGATTGGTGCTGTTGGTGTAGCAGCATTAAATAAAAAAAGAAGTTGTATTTTGATAGAAATATTAAAAGAAAATATAGAAAAAATCAAGAATAGATTTGATGGTATTTTTTATCAAACAGTATTGGAGTGATAATTTTGAATTTACGGATGAATAGAAAAAAAGCGGTTCAGTATGCGAGTAATTCTCAGAAAATACGGGTGATAACAGAAGATTGGTTTAATAACAATATGTTTTGTCCTTATTGTGGAAACGAATATATTACAAAATTTAAAAATAATAGACCAGTTGCAGATTTTTTCTGTCTTTGTTGTAAGGAAGAATATGAATTAAAAAGTAAAGGAGCTTCAATTAGTAACAAGGTTAATGATGGAGCCTATAATACGATGATAGAAAGAATTATGTCGGTAAATAATCCAAACTTTTTCTTTATGCATTATAACAAAAGTAATTTTCAAGTTGAAAATCTTGTTATGGTACCCAAATATTTTTTTTCGCCAGAGGTAATAGAAAAGAGAAAACCATTGTCAGGTACAGCAATGCGTGCAGGTTGGACAGGATGTAATATTTTGTTAAGGCGAATTCCAAATGAAGGAAGGATTTATATTGTACAGAACGAGAAAGAGCTGCCTATAGAAAAGATAATTGAAAAAGTACATAGAACAGAGTTTTTACGTGGCAGTAAAATGGATGCAAGAGGGTGGACTTTAGATGTTTTGAACTGTGTTAATATGATTGGAAGCAGAGATTTTACGCTTAATCAGGTGTATAAATTTGAAGAAATGCTCGCAGTAAAGCATCCCGAAAATCATCATGTAAAGGAAAAAATAAGGCAACAATTGCAAATATTAAGAGATAATGGAATTATAGAATTTAATGGAAGGGGATATTACAGTAAGGTTTATTGATAGCGGGAGAGCAGATAGAATTTGCTTTTAAAACTATACGTGACCAGTTGATATTTACCAATAAGAGAATTATCTCTATTGATGTGCAGGGAATTACAGGGAAGAGAAAATCATACGCTACAATGCCGTATTCTAAAATTCAGTATTTTGCTATTCAGACACTGGGATTTATGGAGTTATTTCCGGATTCAGAGCTGTTTATAATGTTCAGCAACAGTTTTACGGCAAAATTTGAATTTAAAGGTGCAGCAGACGTTGGAAAGATAGGCAGAATCTGTTTAGGATGTTAAGTTTCTAAACAAATCCTGCTATTTTTATTTTAAATAAATTCAAATAAATAAATTTACTACTGTTACGGCTTAGGAATATACTTGTCGTATAAATATATTTTCATTTTTTTTAAAATATTATGCCACCGACAATGTTTACAACAACGGCTGCCAGCCATGCAATAGTGCATTGCAATAATATGACAAGTAGTGCCCATTTTCCGCCAAGCTCACGCTTTATTGATGCGATGGCCGCAACGCAAGGTGTATATAAAAGGCAGAATACGAGGAGTGCCATTGCGTTAACGGGAGAGATGATTCCAAGCAGAAAGGATGTTTTCGGTATAAGCACTGAAAGTGTTGATACAACGCTTTCCTTAGCCATAAATCCGCATATAAGAGCTGTACAAATACGCCAGTCTCCAAATCCGGAAGGTGAAAAGACAGGAGCTATAATACCTGCAATTGAAGCTAGGATGCTTGATTTTGAATCGTTTACTACATTGAATCTGAAATCAAAATTTTGCAATATCCATATAACAATGGTTGCAAGGAAAATTATGGTAAATGCTTTTTGGAGGAAATCTTTGGCTTTTTCCCACAAAAGTTGTGCTACGTTTTTTATACCGGGCATACGGTAGTTTGGAAGCTCCATAACAAAAGGAACAGGCTCTCCTTTAAAGAGAGTTCGCCGGAATATTAAAGCAGCAGCAATGGCAAACAGTATACCAACAAAATAGAGCAGTATCATGACAAGAGCAGCAGTGTCCGGGAAAAATGCTGTTGCAAAAAATGCATATATAGGCAATTTTGCGGAACAGCTCATAAAAGGAGTAAGAAGTATAGTCATTTTTCGGTCACGTTCCGAAGAAAGTGTTCGACTTGCCATTACACCGGGAACAGTACATCCAAAACCTATAAGCATTGGAACAATACTTCTTCCTGATAACCCTATTTTTCTCAAAAGTTTATCCATGATGAAAGCTACTCGAGCCATATAGCCGCTATCCTCAAGCAGAGACAAAAACAAAAATAATGTTACTATAATAGGAAGAAAGCTTAATACGCTTCCTACGCCATTAAAAATGCCGTCGATAATAAGTGAGTGAAGTACTGTGTTTACATGGAATGCTGTGAGTGCATTGTCAACTATATGCGTTATGAATTCGATGCCTGTTTCAAGAAGATTTGAAAGCGCAGCACCGATGACATTAAATGTAAGATAAAAAACAAGTGCCATGATAATTGCAAAACTTGGAATTGCAGTATATTTTCCAGTCAGTATTTTATCAATATTGCGGCTTCGTGTATGTTCTTTACTTTCATGTAGTTTGACAACCGTTTCAGCACAGGTTTTTAATATAAAATGAAATCTCATATCGGCAATTGCTTCTGCACGGTCAAGTCCTCTGTCATCTTCCATTTGTTGTATTATCTGCTCTAATATATTTGATTCTTTTTCACTAAGGTTTAGAGCTTCTTTTATGAGAGAATCACCTTCGGCAAGTTTAGATGCTGCGAAACGAACCGGAATATGAGCTTTTTTAGTCTTATCTTCTATAAGATGCATGATGCCGTGAATGCATGCGTGAACAGCACTCCCGTTATCATCAGGGGAACAGAAATCAGTTCTTATAGGTGTCTCCTGATATTTTGTTACATGGAGTGCATGATCGACAAGTTCTTCTATACCTTCGTTTTTGGCAGCGGAAATCGGAATTACAGGAACTCCGAGAAGTTTTTCAATTTCATTTATATGTATGGAGCCGCCGTTTTCTCTGACTTCATCCATCATATTTAATGCTATGACCATTGGAATATTGAGTTCAAGAAGCTGCATAGTCAGATAAAGATTTCGTTCAATATTCGAGGCATCAACAATATTTATGATTCCCTTTGGCTTGTCTTTTAAGATAAATTCTCTGGTGACAATTTCTTCACTTGTGTAGGGAGACATTGAATATATACCGGGGAGGTCTGTTATAAGGGTATTTTTGTGTCCCTTTATCATACCGTCTTTTCTATCGACTGTTACACCGGGAAAGTTGCCTACATGCTGGTTTGAACCTGTAAGCCTGTTAAAAAGTGTTGTTTTGCCGCAGTTTTGATTGCCGACTAATGCAAAGGTCAGAAGTTCATCATCAGGCAGAGGCGTGCGGTGTTCACTTTTATGCTCTTTGTTGTATTCGCCGAAACCCGGGTGTGGAATTGATTTGTGCGCTTTTGCTTTTTTGTCTGTCTTTTCCATTGGAATAGGTTCAATTTCAATTTTTTTTGCATCATCAAGTCTTAAAGTTAAATCATAGCCGTGAAGCTGCAATTCAAGCGGATCACCCATAGGTGCGAGTTTTATGAGTGAAAGAGTAGTTCCTTTTATAAGTCCCATATCAAGAAAGTGTTGCCGCAATGCACCCTCTCCGCTTACAGATACTATTTTTGCACTGTCACCTGCTTTTAAATCGCCAAGGTTCATTTTTGTATTCATGTTATTTCCTCTTTTCTGTTAGTATAAATACAGAATGTCTAATAATATTAGATTTATTCTAAGTGACATATGTTTGATAATTAGGCTGACAAATTATATCATTACTGATAAATACTATCAAAAAGAAAATGCAAGTGCAACACAAATATAAAAGTTTAAAAGAATAAAATGAAATTTTGTGTTTAATTTATTTTGAATTTGTGGTATCATAATTAGACAAATAAAGATCAGGAGGTAATTCTTATGGCAGATATTTATCAGGAGATTAAGGAACTTAAAGAAAAAATCGAATTTTGTTCATATGCCATGAAGTATGGAAAAATGCTTGACATGTCCTCTGATCAGACAGTTAAGGCATTCAAAGTTAAGGGCGAATTGGAAGATGAGCTCAGATTCATGGAATTAAAAAACAAAAATAAGGGCTAATAGGGATTTGTACAGGGTTACTGGAATTGAAAATTTAAGGAAAAGAAGTTGTATTGAAGTCAAAAAGTGAGAGTGATTGATAGTGTTTATTAGTCATATAGAAATTATTTTTTGGCAAAGTATAATTTGATAATAATTCATATATTATAAAACAACCGGATTTATAAGTTTTCATTTAAAATATGTTTATCTTATAGATTCGGTTGTTTTATATTTTTTGGGCTGAGCAAATTATGTGGGTTGTATAAATAAGGTTAAATTTAAGCTATAAAGCCAAGTTTATACAATCTTTACACCATATGGTTTTAAAGTAACCTGTGTATTGTCAGTCATATTAAAAGTGATTTCGTTTTCAGTTACATTGAGGTAAAATTCGATTGCTTTACCGCTTTCGTCCTCTCGTTTATGGTATTCTATTCCGGCAGGAAGAGCAAGATATGTTGTGTTTGTTTCTTTAAGCATTGTCTTAAATAAACCGGACATTGAATCCATATCAATGCGGGCACCAACATAATATGCTTTTCCTTTTCCAAAGTTTTTGCATGTTATTGCAGGTGTTCCGGCATAAAAGTCTTTATCATATTTGGCGAGAATATCGGTATCAGATACACGCAGTATTTCAGCGTAGTCATGAATTATTGCTTTATGACCGTCTGTGAATGTTGCAGAATTTTCATCACTGTCATAATATGTATCAATTTCTTCGCTTATAACGCCAAAAAGTTCACTTAGTCCGTCACCCGGGAAACCTCCGAGATAGCAAAGAGTATTGTCATCCACATAGCCTGTAAGATATGTTGCCATAAGCTGTCCACCACGTTTTACAAATGCCTTGAGATTGTCTGATGCGCCTGGTCTAAGCATATAAAGCATTGGAGCGATGACAACATTATAGTCATCCAGGTTATCATCAGATGCGACAACATTCATATCTATTCCGAGTTTTAAAAATTCATGATATATTTGTATACATGTTTTTGCGTAATTTTTAGTTTTATCTGAAAGACCACGCATATTATCAATTGCCCACATGTTATCCCAGTCAAATATAAGAGCAGCTTTTGGTTTGACAATTGTGCCTTTCACATTTGAGAGACTGTCGAGCATGGCACCGACTTCGGCCACTTCTTTAAAAACTCTTGTATCATCAGTACCGAGGTGGTCTACAACTGCTCCATGATATTGTTCAAAGGAGCCGCGGCTTTTTCTCCACTGGAAGTACTGTACTGTATCAGAACCGCATGCCACAGCTTGTGCACTGAACAGTTTGTGTACTCCCGGGCGTTTGAGTTTATTGTATTCATGCCAGTTTACGAGTCCCGGTGCACATTCCATAAGCATGAACGGCTGATTCTTTTTTAAGGAACGCATAACTGCATGGTCAAAAGAGTTATGCGCCATGGTATCTGCCATTGTCTCATAATTATTATGAAATACCGGGTATGAATCCCAGGAGATAACATCCAGTTCTTTTGCCATTACGCGATAGTCAAGCCCCGGAAAAAGCTGCATGAAATTGGTGGTTATAGGAATATTTGGAGTTCTTTTTCTTATGATGTCAATTTCAGATTTCATATAATCTGTAGTGTTCCATGTAGTAAATCGTTTCCATTCAAGGTTTAATCCCATAACGCTGAATTCACCATTTAAATAAGGTGGTTCGATTTGTGAAAAATCATTGTATGTGTGGCTCCAAAAACCTGTCCACCATGCTTTGTTAAGCTTATTTATATCGTTATCAAATTTATTGGCAAGATAGTCCTGAAATTTCTTTTTGCACAGCGGACAGAAACATTCTCCGCCAAATTCATTAGATAAATGCCACATTGCAAGCCCTGGGTGTTTTCCAACGGTGTCAATTATTTTGTTTATTATAATACCGGTTTTTTCTCTGAATTTTGGTGATGACATGCAGTGATTGTGGCGTACACCGTGATGTGCACGGTGGTCGTCTGCTCCTACACGCATACATTCAGGATATTTTTCATCGAGCCATGCAGGACGGGCACCTGATGGTGTGGCAAGAATTGTATAAATTCCGTTTTCATATAACTTATCCATTATGTTTTTGAGCCAATCCATATGAAATTCGCCCTCTGTAGGCTCATAAGCTGACCATGAGAATATGCCGAGAGACATGCTTGTCATTTTGGCTTTTTTCATGAGTTCGATGTCTTTTTCAAGAATATCCGGTCTGTCAAGCCATTGGTCAGGATTATAATCCGAACCGTGAAGTATACCGTTTACCTGCGGGAAAAAAATTTTATTATTCATATACGACCTCCATAGTTTTAAAAATATGTTGCTAAAATTATATCATCCGGCGGCATGAATAACAAATCTATTTTGTAATCTTTTAGAAATAGAGGCACATGGCAAGGTAGCCGCAGCACCAGTGAAGAATTACGCATCCCCATATATTCTGCTGGCGTTCATATATATAACCTAAGGCGAGGCTTAGCATGAATGCACCGAACATAAAATAAAATCCGAAAGGCATATGCATAAGTGAAAAGAGCAGAGATGTAAGGAAAATACTGAAAAATTTTTGAAATCTTACTTTCATCAATGATTTTACACTTGTCTGTATTACGCCACGTGCCAGAAATTCCTGAACAAATGCCGTGAATATATATGTGTATGCTCCGTGAAGTGAGCCGCCGATATAGTAGGCTTTTATCTGATATCCAAGCAATGACAGAACCGCTTTGCTCAGAAGGAGAACACAACAGGCAATCAACGCCGTCACGACAGTCTCTATAATATTTTTTTTCAATGTCGATATTTTGGGGATTAGACCTATATCACGCATTGAAAAGCTTGTCAGGAACACAATTTCCAAAAAGAGCAGGAAAGTTATAAATTCTATTATTTGTGTATAGACTGATGATTTAAGATATATATGCAGTGTAAAACGCATAAGGCTCCATGACATCAAAAAAACGCTTATACATAAGATAAGACCTGCAAATATGAATGCACAATCATGTTCGTGTTGTCTTAGATTAAATCTGTCAGTATCATCCTCAATGAGAATGACCATGCCATTGAACGCTGTATTGGGATTTTTATATGGTGAATCGGGATTGAATATTTCGTTTTTTGGCGGATTTAAAAGACTTATATCAATATTAAAGTGGTGAAGTTCTTTTTCCTTTCCAAAACGGTATCTTACAGGTGTTTTTGGGAAAACTTTATGCTTTTCTATGCTGTCACGAAAAAGTTTGTTGAAGGCTCTGTTTTTTTTGTTCTGTAAAAAGAGTTCCGGAAAGGATTGTCCTAAAATATCAGATATTGCTGATATTTTAAGTATTTTACAGCAGGCAGAATTGCAGTATGTTATTCTGCCTGTGGAGTCTAAAGTTATTACACCGTCAGACATGTTTTCAAATATCATATTTTTTTGTTCGGCTGATATAATATCAGGTAATTGTGAAGTCATAGTACCCCTCATTTCTTGTTGGTTTATTTAGTGATGCCACGGATTGCTTCATTGCTGTGCAATTTTCGCAATCCTGCAAACATCTCCGATTCTTTTCCGATTCTTTTGTCGGTGTTTGGTGGCTTGACCCTTGTATCATATCATATTTCTATGGCGAAATTTTATCAAATTCGTATTGTTTATATTGACTTTTTTATAAAAGTATACGAAAATAGGCGTGGTGTTTAAAAATAAACATAAAATTTAGAAATGGAGATGATTAGATGTTTGGTTTTGGTCAGTTGATAGGCATTTTAAAAAAGAGTCCAAAGAAAATCGTTTTTACGGAAGGTGAAGATTCGCGTATCCTTGAAGCGTCATCACGATTGCTTGCGAGCAATTTCCTTCATCCTATTCTTATCGGCAATGAAGAAAAGATTATGAATGCAGCAGAGGAAAGCGGATTTAATATTCGTGGAGCTGAAATTATAGATCCTGAAAAATATGAAAAAATGGATGAGATGGTTGAAATACTTTGTGAGCTCAGAAAGAAAAAGGGCATGACACCTGAAAAAGCAAGACAGGTTCTTTCACAGGCAAATTATTTTGGAACTATGCTTGTAAAGATGGGAGTTGCAGATTCACTTTTGGGAGGTGCAACATATTCAACAGCAGATACTGTTCGTCCGGCACTTCAGATAATAAAGACTAAACCCGGACATAGTATTGTTTCTTCATGTTTTATACTTGTAAGACCAAGCGCTACAGGTGAGAATGAAGTTATTGCTATGGGTGACTGTGCAATCAACATTAAACCATCAGAGGATGAACTTGTCGAGATAGCAGGGGAAGCTTCAAAATGTGCAAAGATTTTTGGTGTTGATCCACAGGTAGCTTTTCTGAGCTATTCTACACATGGTTCTGGAAAGGGAGAGGATGTAGACAAGATGTGCAATGCTGCACGCAAAGCAAAGGAGAAATATCCGGATCTTCCTATAGATGGAGAACTTCAGTTTGATGCGGCAGTATCACCTAGAGTTGCAAGAACAAAATGCCCTGACTCAAACGTTGCAGGTCATGCAAATACATTTATATTCCCTGATATAAATGCAGGAAATATCGGATATAAGATTGCGCAGCGTATGGGTAACTTTGAGGCATATGGTCCGATATTACTTGGACTTAATGCTCCTGTAAATGATTTGTCAAGAGGCTGCAATGCATCGGAAGTATATTCTATGGCTATTATTACAGCAGCATTGGCAAACAATATTTAGTATTATAGATAATAGGACTGTTTTATATGAAAGATAAATTTTTCCTGACACATATGTTACCTATATTAAATGCTCATATTGCAATATTTGATGAAAACGGAATACTTATAGAACAGCTTTCGGATTCGAGAAAAGAGGATATTATGCTCTATTCACAGATAGTTAAGGAAGCAGGAAAAGATTTTCCGTACATAGTTGTTGTAGATACAGGTATTGTGGTGTGTGCTATGTGGAATGAGGATGAATCTGAGTTTATAGTTATAGGAAAGACGGCAATGTTTTCTTCATTTGAAAACAAAGGTTCAGATATACGTGTATGCTCAAAAGGAACCTACACATCGGCGGTTATTCTTATATGGAATGAGCTTACTGGAAAAAAGATTGGAAAGTATGATTTGTGGAAAAATAACATAAGCTTAGATAAATCGGTGGAGGTTTATGTTACAGAAAGCATATTTGAATATCAGGAGAATGGTAGTATTCACAATCCATATGCACAGGAACTAAGAGAACATGACAGCATAAGGCGAGGAGATCTCAAAGGACTTAAAGAGAGTATAGATGAAGTTTATCCGGGAGAGCTTGGAAAACTTGCTGAAGATCAGGTGAGAAGCTTGAAAAATATTGCTATAGGAGTTATTACATGTGCCTCGAGATGTGCTATAGAGGGAGGCATAAATGCAGAAGCGGCATTTTCAATGGCAGACGGATACATCAGATATCTTGAGGAGGAACTGGATGATCCGATAAAAATTGAGCACCTTGTAAGAGAAGCCGAATATAATTTTACAAGAGATGTTCATAACCTCAACAATAACGATATAAAAAATCCATTGATACATCAGGTTAAGGACTATGTATTTGCACATATACATGAGTCTCTTATGGTGAGAGACATAGCAAAATATATAGGTGTGTCACCGAATTATCTTTCAGAACAGTTTAGTCAGTTTGAAGGAGTAACCTTAAAACAGTATATAATTGACGAAAAGATAAAATCCAGTGAGTATCTTTTGAAGTATACGGATTATTCTTTGCAGGAAATAAGCAGTTATTGTGCATTCAGCTCTCAGAGCAGATTTAGTGTTTATTTTCAAAGAAAGAATGGAATAACGCCAGCTAGATATCGAAAAAAGTATCAAAATGGGAGAAAATGAGAAAGCAGAATAGAAAATGTAGTAAATTCATTAAAAAAAGTATATATTTAAACACTCAATGGTGGTATAGTAGCGTGAAAGCTGTTAAAAGTTTTTTGTATTATGAAAAGGAGTGTTTATTATGAACAAGATTAACATTAAGTTTAATGATGTAACTGATGTAAACAAATTTGTTCACATTCTCTCAAAGTATGACGCTGATTTCAATCTGTATTGTGGAAGCTATTGTGTAGATGCAAAGTCATTACTTGGTATTATGACTATGGATCTCAGAAACAGCATGTGGATGACAGGAAACTGTGAACCAAACGAAGCAAGCCAGATTATTCGTGAATTAGGGGACGTTGTTGCAGCATAATATATTTTGAAAGATAGTATTAAGAAGATATGAATATAGATTAAAAGCGGCAGGAGACTCCGTATACATTTTTAGTGTATACGGAGTTTTCTTTTTACAAATGTAAAAAACTGTGATAGAATAAAAAGAAGTTTTTTCATTGAAAAAATTGAGTATTCGATTATTGTGCAAAAGAAATTTGCAAAGATAAAACGGATATAACGTACAGAAAGAAAAATCGGCATGGAGGATTAGAGATACTATGAAAAAAAGGTTTTTATCGGTTGTTTTGGCATTAATATTATCGTTGTCATTTGCCGGCAATGCATTTGCAGCGAGTTATCATGAGAATGATATCGAAAAGTATATTATCGGACAGCTTTCCAATGCAAAAATTCCCGGTGGAGAGATATCTATAGTAACTTCGGGGAAAGAAGTGTACAGTGCTTCTTTTGGAGATGTCCCCGAAACAAATTCAGATTTGAAAATAGGTTCATTGAGTAAAATATTTACATCTATCTCAATTTTACAATTGATTGATTCAAATAAGATTTCGCTTGACACAAATATTGTAGATGTTATATCAGGTTCAGGGAATGTGCCTGACATAACGGTTGAGGAACTCTTAAAGCAGACAAGCGGATATACAACAACTCAGAAAATAGAATCAGGAAATATTCCGGAACCTCTTGGCAAAAAAGGAGAGTATCAGGAAGCAAGAATAAACTATGCGATTTTAGGAAAGATTATCGAGGAGGTTTCGGGTGACAGTTATTCAGATTATATTCAGAATAAAATTTTGAAGCCTTTACAGCTTGAATCGACGTACACAACTGATGATATGTCGGGAAAAGATGTTGTTTTGGGTCATGACAATTTATTTGGTCTGCCAATCGCCAAAAAAGCTGAAAAGACAGATAATGATGAGTGGGATGCGGTGCCTGCGACAGGAATTGTTTCCGATGCAAAAGACATGGGAAGTGTATTAAGCATGTTTCTTGCAGCCGGAGGAAAGACATTGTCATATGACCAGATAGAAAAAATATATGCTGATGGTACTGATTGCGGCAATACAATTTTTGCCACTAAAGGAACATCAGGTCTTGGCTGGATAAAGACAAAAGTAGGAAAACAGGATGTATATTATGTTTCGGGCGCGATTGACGGTTATATATCTTCTGCATTTCTTGTTCCGGGACAGGATTTGGGAATTACTATGCTCTTTGATACATCGGATGTGGTTTCGGGAAATGATGTTATTGAAGAACTTATGTCAAATGTTATATGTCTTGCAATAGGAGAAAAAGCAAGAACAATTGATTCAAAAGCTGTTATGATGCCGCATATTGAATTTGACATAGTGTACGTTATTGTATTTTTGGCATCGCTTGTTCCATTTCTTATGATGAGCTGGTGGTACAGAAATACAAGAAAAAAAGGTATCGGAATTATCAGAACAATTGTTGATGTGGTTGTTCATATCGGACTGCCTATAGCAATATACCAATATGTTCCGGTGATTATAGAAAATGTACTCGGGGATGACCTTGGTTCATGGTTTATGATAAAGAAGTTTCTTCCTGAGTGTTACTATGTAACACTGCTGGTTATGGCAGTTCTGTTTGCAGGAATTCCGGTAAAAGTGATTTCAGCTATTGTTGCAATAAAGAAAGGACCATTAGAGGAAGAAGAATATTTATCAGAAGAACTTGGAGAAGAAAACTCTGAAAGAGAAAACAAGGATGATTCTTTAGAGGAAAAACAGGAAGATAATAGTGACGTCGGTGAGGATGTTTCAGAAGATACTGAAAATGCCGAAAAAACTGATTCAGAAGATATTGAAGATGTTGAAAAAACTGATTCAGAAAGTGCTGAAAATGACGGTGACAATGTTGAAAGTCAGAAAGAAAATCAGGCTTTAGTTTCAAAAGATGAAGATGAGTCTGAAAAAGTACAGGATGACACAGAAGAGGCAGCAGCGACACTTGAAGAAGAGCCGGAAGAAATTGTTAAAGAAGAAAATGAGACAGTCGAAGAGACGGAGACAGTCGAAGAAACAGAGTCAGCCGAAGTTGTAAAAGAATTCAAGACAAGAAGACAGAAAAAAGAAGAATATGAGAGCAGTTTTGAGAGAGAGGCAGTAAAAGCTCTTGAAAACAACAGCTCTGATGAGAATCAGACAGATATTGACAAGGATTTATCAGGTATAAAAAAGGATTCTGACATGCAGACTGCTGTTCCGAAGATTAAAAAAAGATATAATCCTCAGAAAGGAATGCCTGTCAAAATAGTTGTAGAGCCTGATGATGACCTTGACAACTAAAAAAGATTGTGATAATATCTTTTTCAATTAAGCAATCCGTGGCATTAGTTGGGGGCAAAATATCTTTTGACCCCAACATCATATTATCAAATAATAAAAGGAATGGCTGTGACGAGGAGGAGTACATATATCAGAGACTCTGTAGAGAGGGAACGGATGGTGAAAGTTCTTGTGTCTTGTATATGGAAGTAGCCTTTGAGCTTTGGACTGAAAGCGGAATTTATTTTGTGTGCAAGTAGGCTTCAACGGATTTTTCCAACGTTATATGGAAAACGATATAAAAGATATGTGTTTTATAGATTTATAAAACTATAGTCTGAGTATCGGCAGAGTGCAGATTTCATCTGAAATTAGGTGGTACCACGAAAATATTCGCCCTAAATTGACATTTGTCAGTTTAGGGCTTTATTATTTTATAGGAAACTTCTCGTTTCCTGGTTTTGTTGTTATTGCATTGAATGCACACTGCGGTGTACAATGAAGATTTATTATGAAAGGTTTGGTGTTTAAATATGATTAAGGGAACTGAATTATTTGTAAAAGCATTGAGAGAGGAAGGAGTAGATACTCTTTTTGGTTATCCGGGAGGTCAGGCAATTGATTTATTTGACGCTTTGTATGACCAGGATGACATTGAAGTTATTCTTCCGAGACATGAACAGGCACTTATACATGCGGCAGACGGCTATGCAAGGTCAACAGGAAAGACCGGTGTTTGTCTTGTGACGAGTGGACCGGGAGCGACAAATCTTGTTACAGGTATTGCAACGGCAAACTATGACAGTGTTCCGCTTGTATGCTTTACAGGACAGGTTCCGCTTAATCTTATGGGAAATGATGCGTTTCAGGAAGTTGATATTGTAGGTATAACAAACAGTATATGTAAATATAGTGTAACTGTCAGAAAGAGAGAGGAGCTTGGAAGGATTATCAAGGAAGCTTTTTATATTGCGAGAACCGGAAGACCGGGGCCTGTAGTTGTTGATATTCCAAAAGATATACAGGTTGCAATGGGAAGTGAAGAATATCCTGAGGATGTAAATATAAGGGGATATAAACCCAGTGAAGGTGTTCATGTAGGTCAGATTAAAAAAGCCGTGAGCATGATGAAAAAAGCTAAAAAGCCATTGTTTTTGCTTGGTGGCGGTGTAAATCTGTCGGGAGCAAACGAAAAAATGAAAGAGCTTGTTGAGATGACAGGTATACCTGCTATAACAACTATTATGGGAAAAGGTGCGATTTCTTCAAAACACAGGTTATATCTTGGAAATATCGGAATACATGGCAGTTATGCGGCAAATCATGCGGTAAGTGAGTGTGATCTTCTTATTTCCATTGGTACAAGATTTAATGACAGAATAACAGGAAAGATAAGCGAGTTTGCAAAAGGTGCGAAAATTGTTCATATAGATATTGATTCAGCTTCGATTTCAAAGAATATTGTTGTAGATATTCCTATAGTTGCTGATGCAAAACTGGCGATAGAAAAGATTATAGAATACGGCACACCGCTCAAGATAGAAAAATGGGTGGCACAGACTCTTGAATGGAAAGAAAAGTATCCTATAAATATGAACAAATATGAGGGACTTACACCTGAAAAGGTTATAAAATATATAAATGATAATTTTGAAAGACCTATTGTAAGTACAGATGTAGGACAGAACCAGCTTTGGACAACACAGTTTTTTGATATTCAGACACACAGACAGCTTCTAACGTCAGGCGGACTTGGAACAATGGGTTACGGATTTCCGGCTGCAATCGGTGCAAAGATAGGAAATCCTGAGCGACCTGTTATTGCAATATCAGGTGACGGTGGAATGCAGATGAATATTCAGGAATTTGCAACAGCTATGGTCTATGAACTTCCTGTCATCGTTGTGGTATTTAATAACGGGTATCTTGGCAATGTAAGACAGTGGCAGCAACTTTTCTTCAACAAGAGATATTCAAGTACATGTCTTACATACAGAAAAAGCTGCAATCGTGACTGCATGAATAAAGATAAATGCTGTCCGAAATATATACCTGATTTTGTAAAACTTGCTGAGAGCTATGAGGCGAGGGGAATAAGAATAACCAAAGAGGAAGAGATAAAGAAAGCATTTGACTATGCACTTGAGTTTAAAAAAGGCCCTACACTTATTGAGTGTGTTATAGAGAGAGAAGCAAATGTTTCACCTATGGTGCCTACAGGAAAGACACTTGACGATATGATAATGGATTGTTAAGACTTGTAAAATTAGATTTATGTTGTGTTGATTGTGCAAATATAACAAATAATACCGCCGGCACGCTCTCGCTATGTTGTCGCTCGTAGCAGTACATAAGTCAGTAAAAGACACTGACTAAGTACTGACGGCGACAAGAATGCCGGCTAACATTATTCGTTATATTTGCACAATCCAATAGCATTTAATGATAATTTTACAAAATATGGTTTGTATGTGAACTGATAATAAAAGATAAGAAAAAATAGAGAAATAGGAAGGATGATAGTAATATGGAAATGAAAAAACGTTGCATTTCACTTTACGTTGAAAATCAGATAGGAGTTCTTGCAAAGATTTCCGGTCTTTTTGCAGGTAAATCTTATAACCTTGATACACTTACTGTAGGAGAGACAGAGGACCCCACAGTTTCAAGAATGACAATAGAAATGACTATGGATGACGTGACTTTTGAACAGGTAAAAAAGCAGCTTAACAGAAATGTCGTTGTAATAAAGGTAATGGATTTTTCTGATATTCCGATACAAAAGACAGAGCTTTTATACATAAAAATACACAGTTGTACTGAGAAAGATAAGACTGAAATATTTAGAATAGTTAATTCATTTGACCACCTTGAGATAGCTGACTACGGAAAAAAATCTGTTATTGTCAGATATGTAGAGACAGAGGGAAAAGTAAATGATATAATAGAGCTGTTTAATAAGACTTTTATAAACAGAATAGAAGTAGTAAGAGGCGGAAGTGTTGCAATAGAATCGGTTTCTACTACGACTAAATAAGGAGAGGGAAGGATGTTAGGTTCAGCTTTGGGGAATGTAGTGGGAACATTATATTTTTTGTTATACCAGTTTGCAGGAGTGTTGATTGCATTTACCGTTTTTAAGAGGGAAAACAGATGGTTTAAAGTACTGTTTGGCAGTGTTATGGGAAGTTTTTTAATTCACTGGCTGCCTACGCTCACGGCATTTCTGATGAATTTTACGCTTGCAGCACATATAAGTGCACTAATGCTGCTCGTTCTTATTTTGGTGGCAGTATTATATTTTGACAAAAGATTTTTTAGTAAAAATAGTGAAGTTTCACAGAATAATATATTGTCAGGAAAAGACGGCAATTCAGAGAAAACAAATCTTTGGCAGCGTATTATAAAAACGATAAAGGAAAAACCTGTACTGGCAGTTTTCGTTGTGCTTTACTGTTATACCGTAAAGGTGTGGAGCCATCATGTACTTACATTTAAGAATGGTGCAGTATATGCGGGCCAGTGTACTTATGGTGACATGAACATGCATTTGGGGTTTATAACAAGCATTGCGAACCAGAAGACATTTCCTCCTGATTATTCGATACTTCCTGGAACAAAGCTTGCATATCCGTTTTTATCGGACTCTATATCATCAAGTGTGTATATATTTGGTGCATCACTTAAATGGGCATACATTCTTCCGATGCTGTTTGCACTGATGCAGGTAATGTTTGGAGCCTATGCACTTATGGATTATATACTTTCTGATAAAAAGAAGGCATTTCTTTCATATATACTTTTCTTTTTGAATGGTGGTTTTGGATTTGTATATTTTATAAACAAAGGTTTTGCAAGCCAAAATTTTAAGAGGATATTTACGGAGTTTTATCAGACCCCGACAAATTATACTGATAAAAATATTATGTGGCATAATGTCATAGCTGATATGCTCATTCCGCAAAGAGCAACATTATTTGGCTGGGCTATGCTGTTTCCGATTTTGTATCTTATCACGAAAGCAGTCAGTGAAGAAAAAAGACAGTATTTTTATGTGGCAGGTGTGATTGCGGGAGGATTACCGCTTATACACACACATTCGTTTCTTTCACTCGGAATACTTTGTGCAGGATTTGTCTTACTTGAATTGACGCAAAAAAGTGATAAACAGTTTTCGGTACCGGTGCGTATAACTGTTCTTGCCGGAGTGCTTTTGGGACTTGAATATATAAGCCGTAGAAAGACTTCGCAAAATCCGTTATCAGCAAATGCACTTTTTGCCATAGGAATAATTGTTATATGTGTATTGATTGCAGCTATTGTTTATCAGGTAGTGCATAGTATCAAACAGAATGGAGAGCTGACTGAGGATTTGAAAAAGCTCATAAAATGCTGGGGAAGTTTTCTTGTCATTGTACTTGTGCTTGCTCTTCCTATATTATTCAAATTTACATTTAGTCAGGCGACAGGGGAACAATTTACAAGGGGAAGTTTCAATTGGGCTAATGGTACAGAGAGTTATCTGCTGTTTTCAGTCAAAAACTTTGGAATTATGTTTATAGGAATGTTGTTAGTATATGCATTTGGCAATAGAAAGCAGCTTCGGCTTGTAATTCCTCCTACATTTCTGTGGCTTATGTCAGAATTTATAGTATTCCAGCCAAACACATATGATAATAATAAGCTTATGCTTGTAAGTTATCTCTATTTTTGTATAGCAGTTTCAGATTTCCTGTTTGATATTCTTGCAAAGATAAATATAAAAGCGGTAACAGCAGTAGCAGGAATGGCAGCAGGCTTTGTGGGAATATTTGGAGCCGTACTTACACTAGGAAGAGAGTATGTATCCGAATATGAACTTTACAGTAAAGGATATCTCGAAGCGGCAGAATATATTGAAAAAAATACACAGCCTAAGGATATGATACTTACGGCAACGAATCACAATAATGTGGTAGCGTCACTCACAGGAAGAAATATAGTTTGCGGTTCAGGTACATTTCTCTATTTCCATGGTGTTGATTATGCCCAAAATGAGGCAGATGTAAAAACAATGTACGAAAACCCGTCTGAGAGAGAAAAACTTTTAGATAAATATAATATAAAATATATTGTATTAGGCCCATATGAATATGGATATAGCATACCTGATTATGATGAAATTATTAAAGCACATAAGATTGTGTTCGAGAAGGACGATGTTATTATACTAAAGAGATAAGTTGCAGGGGTGTTGTCTGCGATAATACAAGAGGTTAGAAGATGGAGGGAAATGGAATAGTATGGTTTTTGTATGTACGTCATTGATGATACTTTTTGCAATTTTGTGGGTGATAACATTTATTACGAAACTTGCAGGAGGAAACAATATACTGGCAAATACTTTTGTGCCTAAGGGTGAAAAAGCAACAAAAGAAGAAATCGTAAAAGTATTTTTGTATGCACTTTTATTCAGAATAGGAATTTATATTGTCGGTGTAGTAATATCAATGATATTTTCAGAAGAGACAGGTTTTACATTTTCTGATTTTTTGTCAAGCTGGAACAGATGGGATTCACAGCATTATATTGATTTGGCGAGTAAAGGCTATGCAGACTGCGTGGAAAACGGACAGCATCTTTTTCTTGTATTTTTTCCACTCTGCCCGTGGCTTCTTAAAATAATTCATTTTATTATAAGAGACTGGCAGCTTGCTTTCATTATGCTTTCGACAATAGCATATTGTGTGGGGGCAGTATTCTTTTATATTTGTATATCGGAGGAATACGGAAAGAAAACGGCACAGAAGGCACTTACACTTGTGAGCGTGTGGCCATTTGCTTTTTTCTTTGGCGGAATGATGACAGAAAGCCTGTTTTTTGCAACACTTTCGATAGGTTTCTATTTTATAAAAAAGCACAATTGGTTTGCTGTGGGTTTGACAGGTCTGTTTTGTTCGCTTTGCAGAGTGCAGGGAATACTGCTCTTAGGAGTTGCCGGCGTTGAATTTCTGCAGACATATTCACCGGTAATTATGTGGAAAGAGAAAAAAATCGCTCTGTTTTTTAAAGAGGTGTTTACAAAGGGAATATATTTGTTGTTGATACCTGTAGGAAATCTGATATATTTTTATCTGAATTATAAAGTAGATGGAAATCCGTTTAAGTTTCAGGAATACCAGAAAAATCATTGGAATCATGAGGTTACATCTTTTTATAAGGGATTTGGGGATGTGTGGAATTATTTTAAAGATGCAGGTACGACAAACAGTATGAAAATGAGCATATGGCTGCCGGAAGTTATCATAGTTATACTTGTTATTGTGGTATTGTTTTATGCACTTAAAACACATCCGCTTAAGTATACGGCGTATCTGTGGGTGTATACTATGATTTGTTATGGAGTAACTTTCCTTATAAGCGGTGGAAGATATATGCTTTGTGCACTTCCGATATTTATCATTGCAGGTGATTTTTTTGAACAGCATGAAAGGCTTTACAGGCTTGCGGTGATATTGTCAACGGCATTTATGGCGGTTTATATGGCAGGATATTTTAATGGAAAGCAGATAATGTAAGAGTACAAAATAAAAAATTCTTGACAAATCAATTTACAAGGGTATATACTTTTAAACAGTTAAATAAATTGAAACCGTTGATGTGGAGATAAAAATAAAAGAGGCGCTTACAGAGAGCAGGGGATGCTGAGAACCCGCAGAAAGCTGTTTATTAAATGGACCACTGAGGGCATAGTCAAAGGAATTTTATTCCGAGTATTCTATGACGTGAGGGCATGCGTTAGTTGCCGGGAATATGTTAGTATTTCGCTAAGAGTGTGGGCAGACCATAAATCAAGGTGGCACCGCGGTATTATTATTGTATAACCGTCCTTGGATATTATCATAATTATGATAATATCCAAGGACTTTTTTGATTACCTTGAATGAAAGCTGTTAAGGAGGAAAAGCATGATTACATTTGAAGAAGCAAAAGAATTATCAAAGGGGTACAAAGTTGTACCAATCAGCATGGAAATTATGTCGGATATAAGAACACCGATGCAGGTGCTTCGTATTTTGAAAGGTGTAAGTTCACACTGTTATATGTTGGAGAGCGTGGAAAATCAGGAGAAATGGGGAAGATATACATTTCTTGGATATGACCCTAAGCTGGAAATTACATGTACTAACGGGGTGATGAAAGTTAAGAACGGAAAGACTGAGATAAGCGAAGTTAAACACCCAGGTGAGAAGATAAAAGAGATTCTAAAAGAATACACAAGTCCTAAGATAAAAGAACTTCCGACATTTACAGGTGGTCTTGTAGGTTATTTCTCATATGATTACATAAAATACAGTGAGCCAAAGTTAAACCTTGACGCAGATGATGAGGAAGGCTTTAAAGATGTTGATTTGATGCTTTTTGACAAAGTTATAGCATTTGACAATTTCAGCCAGAAGATAATTGTTATAGCAAATGCAAAAACTGACAATTTAGAAGAAGATTATAACAAATGTGTTGATGAGATAAATAAGATAATAGAACTTATAAAAACAGGAGAGATGGTTGACGTTAATCCGGGAAAGATAACATCTGAGTTCAGACCGTTATTTACTGAGAAAGAATATTGCGAGATGGTTGAGAAAGCAAAGCATTATATATATGAAGGAGATATTTTCCAGGTTGTACTTTCAAACAGACTGGAGGCAGATTATGAGGGAAGCCTGCTTAATGCATACAGAGTATTAAGAACAATAAATCCTTCTCCGTATATGTTCTACTTCAGCAGCGATGACATAGAAGTGGCAGGTGCTTCTCCTGAAACTTTGGTAAAACTTGAGGATGGAGTTCTTCATACATTTCCTCTTGCCGGTACAAAACCGAGAGGAAAGACTAAGGAAGAGGATGATGAGCTTGAAAAAAAACTTCTCAGTGATGAGAAAGAGAGAGCTGAACATAACATGCTTGTTGACCTCGGAAGAAATGATATAGGAAAGATAAGCAGATTTGGAACTGTCGAAGTTGAAAACTATATGGATATATTGAGATATTCACATGTAATGCATATCGGTTCGACAGTAAAAGGTGAGATAAGGGACGACAAAACAAGTCTTGATGCCGTAGATGCCGTACTTCCGGCAGGAACACTTTCGGGAGCACCAAAAATTCGTGCGATGGAGATAATAAACGAACTTGAAAACAATAAGCGCGGAATTTACGGCGGTGCGATAGGATATATAGATTTTACGGGAAATCTTGATACATGTATAGCAATAAGAACAGCTTTTAAAAAGAATGGAAAAGTTTTTGTACGTTCGGGTGCAGGAATTGTTGCAGACAGCGTACCTGAGAGTGAGTATAACGAATGTATAAATAAAGCAAAAGCAGTTATGAATGCTGTTTCAATGGGACAGGAAGAAATGTAAAAACATATGCGTGTTTTTTCTTGTATGCAAAAAAGGAGGTTTATATGATATTACTTATAGACAATTATGACAGTTTTTCTTACAATCTGTTTCAGTTTGTGGGAACTATAAATCCTGATATAAAGGTGATAAGAAATGACGAGATGACGGTTAGTGAAATAGAAAAGCTTGCACCAAGTCATATACTTATATCGCCGGGACCCGGAAAACCTTCTGATGCAGGGATATGCGAGGATGTTATAAAATATTTTAAGGGAAAGATTCCGATTCTTGGTGTCTGCCTTGGTCATCAGGCAATATGTGAGACATTTGGGGCAGAGGTTACATACGCACCGAAACTTATGCATGGCAAACAGTCAGAGGTTAAGCTTGATGATACCTGTAAAATTTTTAATGGAATAGGAGAGAGAGCAAAAGTTGCGAGATACCATTCTCTTATCGCCAAAAAAGATACAATACCTGATGAACTTACAGTTACGGCTGTCACCGATGACGGAGAGGTTATGGCTGTAAAGCACAGGGATTATGAGATATATGGTGTTCAGTTTCATCCTGAATCAATAATGACACCTGATGGAATGAAAATGCTTAAAAATTTCTTTGAATAAAAATGTTTTGAATAAAATGGAGGGGTATTATGATTAAAGAGGCAATAAATACACTTGTAAATGGTGAAAATCTTAATGATGAAGTAATGACACAGGTAATGGAAGAAATCATGACCGGAGAGGCAACAGACGCACAGAAAGCATCATTCCTTACAGCACTCAGCATAAAGGGCGAGACAATCGACGAGATAACAGCAGCAGCCAAAGTAATGTCATCAAAATGCACACCTTTTCACAATGATGGAGATGCACTTGAGATAGTGGGAACAGGCGGAGATAAAGCTAATTCATTTAATATATCAACACTTTCGGCAATAGTGGCTGCGGCAGCAGGTGTTCATGTCGCAAAGCATGGAAACAGAGCTGCATCAAGTAAGTGCGGAACAGCTGATTGTCTTGAAGCACTCGGAGTAAAGATTGATATTGAACCAAATCAGAGTGAAAAATTGTTAAAAGAAGACGGAATATGTTTCCTGTTTGCACAGAAGTATCATCCGGCAATGCGTTTTGTCGGTGCAGTAAGAAAAGAGATGGGAATCCGCACAATGTTTAATGTACTCGGACCTCTTTCAAACCCTGCAAGAGCAAATATGCAGCTTATGGGTGTATATGATGAAAAACTTGTAGAACCGCTTGCACATGTACTTAAAAATTTAGGTTTGAAAAAGCTTATGGTTGTTTACGGAATGGATTGTCTTGATGAAATTTCACTTTCTGCACCTACAAAGGTATGTGAATATAGAGAAGGTGAGTTTAAAAATTATGAGATAACACCGGAGCAGTTTGGATTTAAGCGTTGCACTAAAGATGACCTTGTCGGTGGGGAGCCGGCATTAAATGCACAGATAGCAAGAGAGATTTTAGATGGAGTGGAAGGACCAAAGATGGATGCGGTTCTTTTAAATGCAGGAGTGGCAATCTACATTGCAACAGATGGAATTACAATAGAGCAGGGAATTGAAAAGGCAAAGGAAATGATAAAGAGTGGAAAGGCTAAAGCTAAACTTGAACAATTTATAGCTGACAGCAACAAATAAAACAGTCTGAAAACAAGACATACTTTTTAATTGAAAACAGATGCTTAGAAAGTGTTTAACAGACAAAAAAAGAAATGGAGAAAACATTGAATATATTAGAAGAGATTGCGGCAAAGACAAGGGAACGTGTAGCAGAGGCGAAAAAGAAAATTTCACTTGAGGACATGAAAAAGAAAGCAGAGAGCCTTGAAAGCAATACGGGATTTCCGTTTGAAAATGCCATTAAAGAGGGAAGTCTTTCTTTTATATGTGAGGCGAAAAAAGCTTCACCGTCAAAGGGACTAATAGCAGAAGATTTTCCTTATGTCGAGATTGCAAAGGAATATGAAAAAGGCGGTGCAAGTGCCATATCGGTACTTACCGAACCGTTCTGGTTTATGGGGAGCAATGAGTATTTAAAGGAAATAAGGGAAGAAGTAAATATTCCTATTATAAGAAAAGATTTCACTGTTGATGAGTATATGATATATGAAGCCAAGGTTATCGGTGCAGATGCGGTACTGCTCATATGTGCTATACTTGATGATGAAAGCCTTAAAAAGTATATGCAGATAGCAGACAGTCTGGGACTTAGTGCTCTTGTTGAAACCCATGACGAAGAGGAAGTAAAAAGAGCAGTAGCGGCAGGAGCAAGACTTATAGGTGTAAATAACAGGGATTTAAGGAATTTTACCGTTGATATAAACAACAGCTTAAGACTTAGAAATCTTGTGCCTGAAGATATTACTTTTGTTTCTGAAAGTGGTATAAAAGGCGAGAAAGAGATTAGAGAGCTTGCCATGGGAAAGGTTGACGGTGTACTTATCGGTGAGACGATGATGCGTGCCGGGGAGAGCCGTATAGAGATTTTGAAATCACTTATAAAAGCAGGACATGTCTAAAATTGATATGATGAAAACCAGCTGAAATATTCAGTCAGATTATGGAGGATAAAAAGGATGAGTAAAGGAAGATTTGGTGTTCACGGTGGGCAGTATATACCTGAAACACTTATGAATGAGATACAAAAACTTGAAGAAGCATATGAATTTTATAAGAAAGATGAGCAGTTTAATAAAGAACTTGATACACTTCTTAGAGAATATGCAGGCAGACCGTCACTTCTCTATTATGCTGAGAAAATGACAAGAGATTTAGGCGGAGCAAAGATTTACTTTAAAAGAGAAGATTTAAATCATACCGGTTCACACAAGATAAACAATGTACTTGGCCAGGCACTTCTTGCAAAGAAGATGGGCAAGACAAGAATTATTGCAGAGACAGGTGCAGGTCAGCACGGTGTCGCAACAGCGACAGCTGCAGCACTTCTTGACCTTGAATGTGAAATATACATGGGTAAAGAAGATACAATTCGTCAGGCACTTAACGTATATCGTATGGAACTTCTTGGAGCAAAAGTTCATCCTGTTGAAACGGGAACAAAAACTCTTAAAGATGCCGTAAACGAATGTATGAGAGAGTGGACTAACAGAGTTGATGATACTCTATATGTTCTCGGTTCGGTTATGGGACCACATCCTTTCCCTACTATAGTAAGAGATTTTCAGAGTGTTATAAGCCGTGAAGCCAGAGCGCAGATACTTGAAAAAGAAGGAAGACTGCCTGATGTCGTAATGGCTTGTGTAGGTGGTGGAAGTAATTCGATGGGAATGTTCTATGAATTTATCAATGATAAAGATGTAAAGCTTATAGGGTGTGAAGCGGCAGGGCTTGGAGTTGATACTGACAGAACGGCTGCGACAATGGCAACAGGTTCAGAAGGAATATTCCATGGAATGAAATCATACTTCTGTCAGGATGAGTATGGACAGATAGCACCTGTTTACTCAATTTCAGCCGGACTTGATTATCCGGGAGTAGGTCCTGAGCACGCATATCTTAAGGATATAGGAAGAGCTGAGTATGTTCCTGTAACTGACGAGGAAGCTGTAAATGCATTTGAATATATTGCAAAAGAAGAGGGAATTATCGCAGCTATCGAGAGTTCACATGCGGTAGCACATGTGATGAAGATAGCACCAAAGATGGATAAAGACCAGATAATAATATGTTGCCTTTCAGGACGTGGCGATAAGGATGTGGCAGCAATTGCAAGATACAGGGGGATTGATTTACATGAATAGAATAAGTAACGCATTTGAAAATAAAAAAGCATTTATACCTTTTATAACAGCAGGAGATCCAAACCTTGAAAAAACTGAGGAATTTATTCTTGAGATGGAGAAAGCAGGAGCAGCACTTGTTGAGATAGGAATACCGTTTTCAGATCCGATAGCAGAGGGACCGGTTATTCAGGATGCGAATATAAGATCACTTTCAGGCGGATGCACAACTGACAAAATTTTTGAAATGGTAAAGTCACTTCGTACTAAAACAGACATACCACTTGTATTTATGGGATATGCAAACTCACTTTACAAGTATGGTTATGATAAATTTTGTGCAAAGTGTCAGGAAGTAGGAATAGACGGACTTATAATACCTGACATCCCATATGAGGAAAAGAATGAACTTGCACCGATAGCGGAAAAATACGGAATGTATCTTGTTTCAATGATAGCACCTACATCAGAAAAACGTATTCAGATGATAGCAAAAGAAGCAAAAGGCTTTATCTATGTTGTGTCGTCAATGGGTGTAACAGGTGTCAGAAGTGAGATAAAAACTGATATTGAAAGTATAGTTAAATCAATAAAGGAAGTTACGGATACACCGGCAGCAGTAGGGTTTGGAATAAACACACCGGAGCAGGTAAATAAATATACAAAGATAGCAGACGGTGCGATAGTCGGAAGCGCAATCATAAAAATTGTGGCAAAATACGGAGAAGAAGCAGGAAAGCATATCTATGATTATGTAAAAGAAATGACAGGCGGACTTGCGCAGCAATGAAGCAATCCGTGGCATTAGTTGGGGTCAAAATAGTTTTTGACCCCAACATCATAATATAAGAATTAAATTAATAGATTTATAAAAACCGGCAGGCTAAAAAACAGTCTGTCAGTTTTTTTTGTATATTTATGATATAATTACTTTAAAAAACATATATGAAATGGAGCTGAAAATATGTCTGATTTACATGTAATAGTTATGGATATGGATGGTACACTTCTTAATGACAATAAAGAAGTGAGTGAATATACAAAAAATGTTTTGCGGCGACAGAAAGAAAAGGGAATGAAGATTGGCATTGCATCGGGGCGTCCTATACTTGGAGTCAGGAGAACTGTAGAGAATTTAGGGCTTTCTGACATTATACAGTTTATGGTTGCGTCAAACGGGGCGGAACTTTATGATGTTTCCGACGGAGAAGAAAGAGGTTTTTTTAAACTCGATGTAAATACAATTTTTGAGATAATTGATACATATAAACATTTTGATTTAAATCCCTATGTTTATCAGGGAGGGGATTGTTATGCGGTAAGAAACGATTCTACTATTGAGAGGGCGGCGAAAAATAATTTTCTTGGTATTCATCTGTGTGATATGAGAAAAGAGGTCACAACCCCTCAAAGTAAACTTGTATTAAGCACGCCACCTGAAAAAATGAGTGATGTGGAAAAATTTTATGAGGCACATAAATCTGAAAAGTATCGTGCATTTAAATCACAGACTGATATGTTTGAATTTGTCCACCCGGAGTTGTCAAAAGTATATGGGATTAAATATTATTGTGAAAAATATGGATATGATATTTCAAAAGTTATTGCATTTGGAGATACTACAAATGACCTTGAAATGGTTGACGAGTGCGGTGTCGGTGTTTGCATGTGCAACGGGACTGATGATGTGAAATCCGTTGCCGATATTATTACTGAGTTCAGCAATGATGATGACGGACTTGCAAAGGAACTTGAAAAATTATTATGATGCAAGGGTTAAAAGCAGATGTAATATTAGGAGTGTATAAAATTTTTTGGATAGAGAAAAGAGGGATGGTATGGTTTGTATAAAGGCAAATGATGAGATTGTTAAAGTTTACCAAAGAATAATAACAGCGATGAGAGAGCGCGTAGAGTGGAACGGGGACATTATTATACGAAAGAATACTATGATACTTGTAGGAAGAGTGCGCTCAATGTATTTTGAACTTGCGACAAGAAGAGTTTATTCGGATATTGAAGAATTGGACTTTGACATGGCAAATGCATTTGAAATGGGAAATAATAAACTTATTACCAATATTATAAATATGCTCTTATATCCGTTTGGCAAGTGGGGAGCTATAAAGGGACTGAATGTTGAGCAGGATTACATGGTTCTTGCTGCTCTTTTTTCGCAGATTTATAAAGAGATAGATGTAGAGACATATTTTACAAAGACAAGTTTTAAATTTTTTATAAACGGTATTCAGATTACATTTGAAGATGCAATGGAAAAGTGTATTGATTACATACAGAAACAGCGTGATATAAAGAATGAAGCCGAAAAACCAAAAGAGGGCAGCGGTAAAAACGAGACAGAAAAAAATACTAAAGAGGGTAGCGGTAGAAACGAAACAGAAAATAATGTTAAAAAGGATGGAGGCATAAACAGGGCAGAGGAGGACAACGAAGATACAGCAGGAATAAATGTCGAAGAGGAAAGAAAAGGTGCGGGTTTGTGGCACAATATGAAATGGAGTTCTGGAAAATTTCAGTTTAACCGTGAAGATGTTGATAAAAAATATGCAAATTCCCACAGGATAGGAAATAATTTTTACATGGTTCCGTATGAATGTCCGGATTGTGGGGAACATCTGCATATGGTTGTCTATCCTCAGAGAAAAGAAAATGTCATAGATACTGATGACGGACGTGTTTACATAACAAGAGCTTATACATGTGACAACTGCAAAAAATTTTATACGGCAAAGCCGGGGAAACTTTTAAGAGAAGGTGATGCATATGTTCTTGATTTTGACAATGATGAATATGCGGCAAGAGATTATGTACTGCTTTTAGGAAAAAAAGGTGCAAAAACGGGAAACTGCAATTTTAATATGTATGAGGCAGATTATGAAAAGAATGTATCGTCATTGGGAAAAAGACTTAGTGAGAGATGCAGAAAAATGGAGCTTTTGACAGATGAGGAACTTGAACAGATACTTGCCCAGATGGACGAAGGATTCTTTTCTGATTATGAAAAGGAGAGATTTCTTGCGATAATAGAGCAGGAACTTGAGTATCGTGAAAAGATGCGAAATAAAAAAATGGGAGAGTTTGGCAGAAGAAGTGACGAGAGGGAGGATGATGAAAAGGAAAGTGATGAAGCAAAGGAAAGTGATGCAGCAAAGGATGACAATGCAAAGGATGACAAAGCATTGGATGGAAAAGGCTTATCAGAAGATAATACAGAAAAAAGTAAAGGCAAGGGTATATTTTTCGGAAGAAATGCTAAGAAACCGGAAAAGAAAACATTGCCTGAGTCCGATTTAAAAAATAAAGATACTGAGGAAAGTAAAACCGGCAGTGAAAAAAAATCAGTATCAGGAACAGAAAATAAAACGATAAAAGAATGTGATAAAGAAAACATTAGGGAAAATGAGATAATAAAGGATAATTGTAAACGTGATAATAAAGAAATTGAAGAAACAAAAGAAAACGAAACAATAAAAGAAAATGACAGTCATGAAGATAACGCAACTGAAATAAAAAGAACAGAGCAAAATCAAAAAGAGGAAAATATAAAAAACGGTGAGTTTGCTAAAAAGGAGTCTAAAGTAAATGATAAAAAGCCGGCAGACAGCAAAGCGGCAGACAACAGGGCATCATTTTTTGACAGGATAACAGATGAGAGCAGGACAGCAAAGTATTCAGACATAGTGGAGAATATTAAGAAAGTTAGGGCATCAAACGGAAGTGAGCAGGAGAAAAATCATTATATTGAAGTGCTGACAAAGTTTTGCAAGGCGGCAGCAAAAAGAGAAATAGAATATATGCTTTCACATCTTCCGGGAAATATAAATTTTGACAGATATAAAAGAACAAAAGAAAAACTTATGACATATACGCAGATAGATGTCAGTCCATATATAAAAATTGTTGATACAAAACGTGATAAAGTTGAGTTTGATGAATTAAATAAGCTTGTGGGCAGTGTTGACAGAGATAACAGGAATGATTTGCTGGAAATGATGGAGAAAATAAAAAACGGAGAGTACGAGAAACGTAATTCTGACAGATTTGTGGAGGGACTTAGAAAGCGTGTTTATGCGATTGATGAGGCAAAACTCAGAGGAATATGTCCAAATCCCGATAATATAACATTTGATGAGGGCGTTAAGGCACTTAAAGAGATTGAAAAAGGAATTTTTCTGCCTGAACTCAAATCAAATATGCTCCAGCTTATAGACAAGAAACTTACGGCATTAAAAACGGAGGAATGTGAGCTTCTTGTAAAAAAACTTAAACGTGATCTTGACGGAAAAATATCGGACATGTCAAAGCTTCATTTTTATGACATCAGGAAAATGAGAGAGGAAGATAAAGGTGATAAGGAAATTTCGTTTGTAAAGGTTGCAGTAAGCACATACGCTTATGCGACAGGCACATATGAGTATCCGGTTGTCATATGTGATTCATCAATGTTTGGAAGCGGAAAAGAGGGATTTATAATTACACCTGACCATGTATTTTACAAGGGACTTATAAAATCAGGTTCTATAGATGTGAAAAATATAAATAGGGTATTTTCAGAAAAGAAAGGTCTTATGATTGAACATTCTTCAAAAGGAAATGTAAAAATGCCGTGTACACTTAATAAGAACGATGAAAAAAACATGGCAGAGGTACTTGATGGCTTTGTTGATTATCTGAAAATGAAACCGGAATCAAGAAGTATTGAATATATGTCAAAGCAGGAGCATGAGGTGAAGTGCTGTTACCGCTGCGGCCACGTATTTACAAAGGGTAACATATGCCCAAAATGCGGAAGCAGATTTGAACAATAAAAGGACTTAATCGGTTGACAATCGTCATGAATATGGTACAATGTAGTAATGAAAACTACATGAGATGGAAATTGACACAAAGTCAATTGAAATTTGAATAAATGACTAAAACGGATTTGCCGTTTAATCAATAAGTTGAACAAATCGGAATATGGAGGATTTGCCATGGATTATCAGATAATCAGTGACAGCTCTTGCGACCTGAAGCAGAGTTTAAGAGAAAAATACGATATAGAAGTTGTACCTTTTTATATATCATTTGACGATAAAAATTATCAAAAAGAAGTGGAAGAAATTGCAATAGATGATGTTTACAGGAAAATGGTTGATTTTCCAAAACAGTATCCTAAAACTTCACTGCCATCAGTACAGAATTATGTGGATGCTTTTACTCCTCATGTGAAAGAGGGCAGAGCTGTTATTTGTGTATGTATTACGACATCTTTAAGCGGTTCATACAATTCAGCGTGCAATGCAAAAGAGATTGTTTGTGAAGAATATCCCGATGCAAAGATTACGGTTATTAACTCACTCGGTGCGACTGTATTGCAGGGGCTTTTTGTAATAGAAGCGGCAAAATTAAAGAAGTCCGGAGCGACTTATGAGGAAGCGGTAGAAAAACTTACATCACCGGAGTACCTTGCAACAGGAAGAATATTTTTTACCGTAGGAAATACGGATTATCTTAAACATGGCGGAAGAATAGGGAAAGTGGCAAGTGTAGCGTCAAGCGCATTGAATTTAAAACCAATAATTACGCTTAAAGACGGTTCAATAGACGCATCCGGCATAGCGAGAAGCCGCAAGAAATCAATACTTAAAACATATGATTTATTTAAAAACTATTTTGCCGAAAATGGCGAAGACCCAAATGATTATGTTTATGCTGTAGGGTATGGATATGACAGGGAAGAGGGACTTGAATACAAGAAAGAGTTTGACAAAGTTATGAATGAATTGGGACTCAAAGAGGAAACTAATATCGCACATATCGGTGCAACAATATGTGTTCACACAGGGCCTTATGCCATAGGTGCAGGTCTTATTAAGAAAATTATTTAAAAAAATTTAGGAATATTATTTAAGAAAAAAAACTTGAAAAAATCCTGACATGATGTTATAGTGTGTTAGGATTTTTTTGATACGGAGGTGAATTTCATGGACAGTAATGACAGTTTTGGACGAAGTATTAACAACAGTGTTTTATATCGTGAGCAAGTGGCATGGCTGTCGCATGAGATTTTTAGCCATGTTTATAAATGATGCACATTTTGTTGAAATAGTGATGTGATTTCATAAATATTGTTCATGTAGAAAGCACTGTTTAGGGTGCTTTTTTATGTTATAGAAAACATACGTTTTGCGGAGGTGTTACACATGAACAGAAAATATTTTGATATCATAAACATTATAAGAAAGAATAAAAATGACAATGAAATTTTGGAATGTCTGTCAAATTATCATGAAAATGATATAGCGGATATAATAGCACAGCTTACAGCAGATGAGCGAAAAAGAATATACGGTCTGCTTGGTTTTCAGAGAATGGCAGAGATATTTGTATATCTGGATGAACCGGAAAGATATTTGGAAGAAATTTCGATTGAAGATGCGGCAAAGATAATCTCATTTATGGATTCGGATGATGCGGTTGAAATTCTTGAAAAGCTTGATACAGATACAAAAAATGAGATAGAAAAAAGACTTGATGATGACGCGGCGGCAGACGTGAAAATGCTTCTCTCATATGATGAAGATGAAATAGGCAGATATATGACGACGAATTATGTCTGCATAAAGAAAGGGCTTTCGGTAAGACAGGCGATGAGTGAACTTGTCCGTCAGGCCGGTGAAAATGACAATATAATGACTATTTATGTTGAAGACGAGTTGTCGAGGTTTGCCGGTGCAATAGATTTGAAGGATTTAATTACGGCTAGGGAAAATGATAACCTTGAAGAGATAGTTATCAACTCTTATCCTTATGTGACAGACCATGAGTTGCTTGATGAATGTATAGAACAGATTGTAGATTATTCGGAAGATTCAATTCCTGTATTGTCAAAGGAAAAACAGCTGTTAGGCGTAATAACATCGGAAGACATTGTTGATATTGTCGATGATGAAATGGGAGAAGATTATGCTAAACTGGCAGGTCTTACAGCAGAGGAAGATTTGAAAGAGACAACTGTTCAAAGTATGAAAAAGAGACTGCCATGGCTGATAATACTTTTGTTTTTGGGTGTTTTGGTATCATCAGTTGTGGGAATGTTTGAAAATGTGGTAGCGGTACTTCCGATAGTTATATGTTTTCAGTCACTGGTACTTGACATGGCGGGAAATGTCGGAACACAGTCACTTGCTGTTACTATACGTGTTTTGATGGATGAAAATCTTACCGGAAAACAAAAACTGTTTTTGCTCGTTAAGGAAATGAGAGTTGGTCTTTTAAACGGTGGAATACTCGGTGTTATGGCACTTACATTGCTGGGAGTATATATCCATATGTTTAAAGGATATAGTCTTATGGGAGCGTTTGCAATTTCAGGATGTGTAGGTGTTTCACTTATGGCTGCGATGTTGATTTCAAGTATGGTGGGGACTGTAATTCCAATGTTTTTCCACAAGATTAAAATTGATCCGGCAGTGGCATCGGGTCCACTTATTACAACGGTAAATGACCTTGTTGCCGTTGTAACTTATTATGGTCTTGCGTACATTTTTTTGATACAATTGTAATATATAACAAGTATCCGGATTTGGAAAGAAGGTGAAAATTTTGACATTACAGCAGCTAAGATATGTGACTATGGTTGCAAAAACGGGAACGATTACCGAGGCAGCAAATAAACTGTACATTTCACAGCCAAGCCTTACGAGTGCGATACATGAACTTGAAAATGAGATGAATATTGTCATTTTCAGAAGAACCAACAAAGGTGTAAGCGTAACAAAGGAGGGCGAGGACTTTTTGGGATATGCCAGGCAGGTGCTTGAGCAGGCAGCAATTCTCGAAGATAAATACAAGAAAAATTCAGGCGGGAAAAAACAGTTTTGTGTTTCAACACAGCACTACTCATTTGCGGTAAACGCATTTGTAGATTTGATAAAAAAATATGGTCAGGATGAATATGATTTTTCGATAAGGGAAACCCAGACATATGAGATAATAGAAGATGTTGCGAAAATGAGAAGCGAACTGGGAATACTTTTTCTGAATGATTTTAATGAGACAGTCATAAATAAAATTTTAAAAAGTCATGAACTTGAATTTACGCAATTATTTGTGGCAAAACCGCATGTGTTCATAAGCAGAAAACATCCACTTGCAGATAAAAAGATAATTACGAACAGTGAACTTGAACTGTATCCGTATCTTTCGTTTGAACAGGGAGAGCATAATTCATTCTATTTTTCGGAGGAAATTTTTTCGGCATCTGAGAGAAAGAAAAATATACGAGTGAGGGACAGAGCAACACTGTTTAATCTGCTCATAGGACTAAACGGTTATACAGTTTGCAGTGGAGTTATAGACAAAAAGTTAAACGGTAAGGATATAATAGCTGTACCGTTAGCGGATGAGGGGGATATGTGCATAGGTTATATTATGCATAAGAAAGGTATGCTTAGCAGGCTTGGAGAGACTTACCTTGAGTCTTTGAAAAAATATTTAGGATGATTTTTTATTACTTGATATAGTTTAAAACTATGGATAACCTCTTTCTTTATGTATTATACGATTGCGGGAAACTTAATTATAATAAACGTACTGAAAAGAAGCTGTTTTTCTCAGAGATTGAGGGGGAGCAGTTTTTTGGAGTATTTGGGATAGAGATTGCTTAAATGGAGGTTAGAGATGAAAACATCAGTTATTGGTTTCCCGAGAATCGGAACATTGAGAGAGCTTAAATTTGCTTCTGAAAAATATTTTAGAAATGAAATTGATGAGGAGCAGTTGAAACAGACAGCGGCTGAATTGAGAAAGACACACTGGAACCTGCAGAAAAGTGCAGGCATTGATTTTATTTCAAGTAATGATTTTTCATTTTATGATATTGTGCTTGACACAGCAGTATTGCTAAATATTATACCGAAGAGATATAAAGAACTGGGGTTGTCAGAACTTGATACATATTTTTCGATGGCAAGAGGATACCAGGGAGAACATGGTGATGTTAAAGCACTTGCAATGAAGAAATGGTTCAATACAAATTATCATTATATTGTGCCGGAAGTTGAGGATGATACACAGATAAAACTGTCAGGCGACAAGCTTTGGAATGAATATGACGAAGCAGAGGAACTTGGAATTGTAACTAAACCTATGATTACAGGTGCATATACAATGTTAAAATTATGCAGATATACAGGAAATAAATCGGCAGCAGATTATGTAGACGATATTGTGAAGGCATACAAAGAACTGTTACAGACATGTGGGAAAAAGCAGATTGCATGGGTTCAGTTTGATGAGCCGGCACTTGTACTTGACATGAGTGACGAGGATAAAAAATTATTCCATGAAATTTATGATGCGTTGCTTGCTTGCAGTACAGATACAAAAATATTACTGCAGACATATTTTGGAGATATACGTGACATTTATGAGGATGTTATAAAAATGTCATTTGCAGGAATCGGAATTGATTTTATTGAGGGAAAACAGTCGTATGAACTTGTTTCAAAATTTGGTTTTCCAAAGGATAAGGTGCTTTTTGCAGGTCTTGTAAACGGTAAGAATATCTGGAAAAATCATTATGACAAAACATTAAAGATTGTAAATGAATTAGCAGATAAAGGTATTGACACAGTGATTTCAACATCATGCTCGCTACTTCATGTGCCATATACATTAGGGAATGAAGAAAAGCTTTCAAAAGAGTATACTGCATATTTTTCATTTGCTAAGGAAAAGCTTGTTGAACTTAATGAGCTTGGAAAGCTTGCAGACAAGAAAAATTATTGTGATGATGAGGTATACAAGAAAAATCATGAACTTTTCAACGGAAACAGAAATTGTACAAATGCAAATGTAAGTGAGCGTCTTTCAAAGGTTAAAGAAGATGATTATATAAGACTTCCAAAGAGAAGCGAGCGTCAGAAACTTCAGAAGGAAGAATTTAAGCTTCCTGAACTTCCAACTACTACAATAGGTTCGTTCCCGCAGACAAAGGATGTAAAGGCAAACCGTTCTGCATTTAAGAGAGGGGAAAAGACAGAACAGGAGTATATTGAATTTAATAAGAAGAAGATTGCCGAATGTGTAAACTGGCAGGAAGAAATTGGAATTGATGTACTTGTGCATGGCGAATATGAGCGAAATGACATGGTAGAATATTTCGGAGAGTCGCTTGGAGGATTTTTGTTTACGCAGAAAGCATGGGTTCAGTCGTATGGAACAAGATGTGTTAAACCGCCTATCATATGGGGAGATGTGTACAGAGATAAGCCTATAACAGTAGAATGGTCAGTCTATGCACAGTCGCTTACAAAGAAGCTTATGAAAGGTATGCTTACAGGGCCTGTTACAATACTTAACTGGTCATTCCCTAGAGAGGACATATCTATAAAAGAGTCAATATCACAGATTGCGTTAGCAATAAGGGATGAGGTTCTCGATCTTGAAGCAAATGGCATAAAAGTGATACAGATAGATGAGGCGGCTTTAAGAGAAAAACTCCCACTTAGAAAAACAGACTGGTATAAGGAATATCTTGATTTTGCAATACCTGCATTTCGCCTTACACATAGCGGTGTAAAGCCTGAAACACAGATACACACACATATGTGCTACAGTGAATTTACAGACATAATTCCTGCGATTGATGATATGGATGCGGATGTAATTACATTTGAGGCATCACGCTCAGACCTTCAGATATTGGATTCACTCAGGGAAAACAATTTTGAGACAGAAGCAGGTCCCGGAGTCTATGATATTCATTCACCTAGAGTACCGTCAGTCGAGGAGATAACAAATGTATTAAAACTTATGCTCACAAAGATAGAAAGAGATAAACTCTGGGTAAATCCTGACTGTGGATTAAAGACAAGAGGAGTGAAAGAGTCGGATGCAAGTCTTAGAAATATGGTGCTTGCAGCTGAAAGATTAAGAGAAGAAGCATAAAATGATTTGATGTAACAGTAAAAAGTATATAAAAATAAAACTGCTTGGGTTGTTTGGAATATAGGAAAGATTGTAGTGTGGCAGAGAGTTTCGCTTGCGGAACTCTCTGTTGACGTTTATAATAAACATAATTTAAGTTACGGATATTCAGGAAAATTGTATGATACATCTGATATTACTAATGATAATGTATTGGGAGTTTTTGATTATATATTGAGAGGGGAAAATGTATGCGTAAAATAAGTATAGGAAAGCAGGATTATGAATCGTTAATAACATCAGGATGCTTTTATGTGGATAAAACATATTTTATAAAAGAATGGTGGGAATCACAGGATGATGTGACACTTATAACCCGACCGAGAAGATTTGGAAAAACATTGAATATGAGTATGTTAGAATATTTTTTTTCAAATAAATATGCGGGCAGAGGTGATTTGTTTGAGGGGTTGTCGATATGGAATGATGAGAAATACAGGCAGCTTCAGGGGACATATCCGGTGATATTTATTAGTTTTGCAGAAATTAAGGCGAATAATTTTAAAGATACAAAAAATGACATGGTATCGGTTATAAATGATGTTTATAAACAGCATTCGTATCTTCTTGAAGATGCGATATTAACAGATGCTGAAAGAAATTTATTTAGACAGCTTGATGATTATTCAAAAAACACAAATGTAAATAAAGATATATCAAATGAGATAATATATAGGTCTGTTAAAGATCTTGCAGCAATTTTATATAGAAAATTTGAGAAAAAAGTGATAATACTTCTTGATGAGTATGATACACCTATGCAGGAAGCATATGTAAACGGATTTTGGAATGATATGGTTGGATTTATACGCAGTTTTTTCAATTCTACGTTAAAAACA